>Ga0065721_10003810_pt1 | contig 71581 bp, 60 predicted proteins | sample Mesricmetagenome_FD_59108 | JGI IMG/M metagenome (GOLD analysis project Ga0065721, IMG submission 59108) | Mesophilic microbial community from rice straw/compost enrichment Sample: eDNA_1 v2 (version 2) | ecosystem: Engineered > Solid waste > Grass > Composting > Bioreactor | place: USA: Davis...
GGGGAAGCCCATAGGTCAGGCTTCCCCCGCCGCGCCGGCGTTATTCTTTAAACTAGCGGTCCGGGGTCAGGGTGGCGAGGAAGCGGTCCAGCGACTCCTCCCAGGGGGGCAGATCGTCCATGCCGCGCATCTCCAGGGCCAGCCGGCGCATGACCGAGTAGGCCGGGCGCTCCGTCGGGGAGTTGAAGCGGGCGGCGTACTCGGCCGCGGTAATCGGCACCACGGTCGCCGACAGGCCGCTCTTTGCCACGATAGCCTGGGCGAACTCATACCACGAGCAGGAGCCCGCCCCGCAGACGTGGTAGGTGCCCGGCAAGGGGTTTTCCATCAGTTCGATGAGCTTGCGCGACAGGTCTTTGGTGTAGGTGGGGCACCCGATCTGGTCCGCCACCACCGGCACCTCCGGCCGCTCCCGCGCCAGGCGTCGTATCGTATACACGAAGTTCTTACCGTGGTCGCCGTAGAGCCACGCCGTGCGCGCGATGATGTGCCGCCGGGGGAGAGTCTCTCGCACCAGCAGCTCCCCGGCCTCCTTGCTCGCCCCGTACGCCCCCAGCGGGCGCGTCTCATCGAACTCCGTATACGGCGGCGCGTTCGGGCCGCGCTTGCCGTCGAAGACGAAGTCGGTCGAGACGGTCAGGAGCCAGCAGTCGCTCTCGCCCGNGGCGTACGCCAGATTCCAGGCGCCCAGAGCATTCACCCGGTAGGCGGTGGTGGCGTCCCGCTCCGCGCCGTCCACGTCGGTCCACGCGGCGCAGTTGATGATGGCATCCGGGCGAACGTCGCGAACCACCTGCTGCGTCGCCGCTGTGTCCGTGATGTCCAGCCGCAGGTACCCCTCCTCGAAGAGTGCGGCGCCGATGACTTCATGCCCCCGGGCGGTCAGGTCCGCGCAGACGTCCCATCCCAGCATGCCCGCCGCGCCCGTTACCAGTACCTTCATGCGTCCTCCCGCGCCATTATAGCCATTCCCCCTCCCCGGGTCAACGCGCGCGACGTTTAGCAGGCGTGCCGGCAGGCGTATATACAGACCGGTGGTGTCGGGAAGATGAGAAGGTGAAGGACGCCGCCGTCGGAACGCGAACTGCCACCGGGCTCGCCCGGCTGTGAAGCATCGCGCCCGGTGAAACATACCCTTTGGCAATATGAGCTGCGACCGTTTGGTAGGAGGAATATCCGTATGAAACGAACCCTTTCGCTGATGACTGCGACCATGTCCATCTTTGCGCTGACGGCCCTCGCGGGCTGCTCCAGCCCGACGTCGGAGGCCACCGGCGAGGGCGTCGCCGAGCGCACCGGCGCCGCCATTGACGAGGCGGGCGCTCAGGTCAAGGAGGGGGCCAAGGAGGCTGTGGATGCGACGGAGAAGGCCGCGGTCGAGGCGGGCAAAGAGATTCAGGATGCCGGCGATACCGCGTCCATGACCTCCCGCGTCCGGACCGCTATCGTCGCGGCGGACGGCCTCGACATCGACGATCTGAACGTCGACACCATGGCGGAGTCGAAGAAGGTCGTCATCCGGGGCAAGGCGGATACCGAGGCGGAGAAGAACCGCGCGGGCACGGTGGCCAAGGCGGCCGTCGATCCCAACTCGGGCTACACTGTCGATAACCAGATCGTCATCGACCGCGACTAAGTCATCCCGTCCGTGCAGGGCGGAACGCGCAGGCGCAACACAAACCGGCCGGAGGGAATGTCCCCTCCGGCCGGTTCGTTTTGTTGCCGTTAGGCATGCTGTTCCTTGTGGGTCGGCGCGGCGGCCTTCTCGGCCTTGCGCCGTGCCGCCTCGCGGTGGGCATCCCGGTAGTCGGAGTACAGCTTCGCGATCTCCGCGCCCAGAAGCAGAAGAATGGACGAGTAGTAGATCCAGAAGATCAGCAGGAAGACACTGCCGAACGAGCCGTAGAGCCGGTTATACCCCTCGCTCCCGCCGAACCGCTGCAGGTAGATAGCGAACGCCTGCTTCACCATCTCCCACAGCATCGCGACCATGCCCCCTGCGAACAGCGCCTCCTTCCAGTCGATGCCCGCGTCCGGCGAGGGCAGGAAGCGATAGATGAACGCGAACATGGCGGCGTTCACCACGACCCCGGCGAGTGTGAGCAGAATATCCAGCCAAAACGGGGAGGGATTCGGCAGGTCACTCAGGAAGGAGACGTTCATAGAGTTGAGCGCCTGCAGCGTCGCTGCCGGGAGGAGCGACAGGAGGAACAGCAGGCCGGCGCCCAGGAGCAGCCAGAGTGCGGTCATGCGCAGAGTCAGCCAGTTACGCGTTTCGCGGGCGCCGAAGGCGGCGTTCATCGGCGTGGAGGCGTTGACGAAGATCTGAATCGCCGACCAGAACAGCAGTGCGATGCCAAAGATGCCCGTGATGCCTCGCTTCTTCTGGACCTCAGCGGCGCCCTTCTCGACGTTCAACTGCTGGATAATCTCCTTGGCGGAGTCCTTCGCCCCGCCTGGCAGCAGGCGCGCGGTTAACTGCTCGACCTGTTGAGCCGCATGCTGGGGGCTGCGAATCAGGAAGCCCAGTACGGCCAGCCCGCACAGGAGAACGCTGGGGATCGAGATAATCGAGAAGAAGGAGAGCGCCGCCGCCCATGCGGGGCAGTTATCCCGCGAGAACCGGACGAACAGCTCCTTGAGCCAGGGAATCGGCCCGCGCAGTGACAGGAGGTCCGTGGGGGGCTGAACGGTGGTGTTTTCCATATAGGCCTGTATATACCCCGCGGCGTGAACCCACTGTCAGCGTTTTGCGTCACTGTACCAGCGCCAGGCCCTCGGGATACACAAAGGGACATCGCCCATGGAGAAGCAGTCGTTCCAATTCCTTCGCTTCCTTGCCTGCCTCGGCATTGCCGCCGGGGTGGCCGCAACCGGTGCGCCGGGGACGCAGGCTGCGCCCCAGAAGAAGGCGCCCCAGAAGAAGCCCCCTGCGGTAGAGGCGGCCCGGGTCGGGGACAATACGCCCCTGACCGAGGAGCAGAAGATCGTCCATGCGCTCAACCGGCTCGGCTTCGGGCCGCGTCCGGGCGACGTAGAGCGGGTCCGGGCGATGGGCCTGAACCGGTACATCGAGCAGCAACTCCACCCGGAGCGCATCGACGACCGGGCTGTGGAAGCCAAGCTGGCCGGCTTCGACATGCTGGACGCGACCTACGGCGAACTCCAGGACATTTACGTGGACGGACTGCGCGGCGTTATCCAGGTGCAGCAGCTCCAAAAGATGATCCAGGAGAACGCCAAGCTGAAGGGCATTGAACTCGACCTGTCGCCGCTGCCGCCCGGGCCGGACGGGGCGCTCCGGCGCATCGAGATGCTGCAGAAAAACGCGACGCCGGAGCAGCGCGTCGAACTGCGCAACGTTCTGCGGAGCTTTCAGAACAACGGGCGCCAGAAGATACGCATCGGTCTCCAGCAGATGACGGCGGCGAAGATCGTCCGCGCCGTGGAGTCCGAACGGCAGCTCAACGAGGTGCTCGTTGACTTCTGGTCGAACCACTTCAACATCGATGTCCGCAAGAACGTCGCCGGCGCCTACAAGATCGCCGACGAGCGCGAGGTCATCCGTAAGCACGCGCTGGGCAAGTTCCGCGACCTGATCGGTGCGAGCGCCAAGAGCCCCGCGATGCTGGTCTACCTCGACAACGACAAATCCAGCGCTCCGCCGCCGGTCAGTCCGCGCGCGGCGGCACGCCGCCGCCCGGGACAGGCGCCGCCACCGCCCCCGGCGCGTGGGCGGGGCGGCCTGAACGAGAACTACGCCCGCGAGTTGATGGAACTGCACACCCTGGGGGTAAACGGCGGCTATACGCAAAAGGATGTGCAGGAGGTGGCCCGCTGCCTGACCGGGTGGGGGGTCGCAGGGCGCAACACGCCGGATGCCGGTGAGTTCCGGTTCGATCCGCGCCGGCACGACAACGGAGAGAAGGTGGTGCTGGGCGTTCGCATCCCCGCGGGCGGCGGCATCACCGATGGCGAGCGGGTGCTCGACATGCTGGCGCAGCATCCCTCTACGATGAAGTTCATCTCCACCAAGCTCTGCCGGAGGTTGGTGGCGGATGAACCGCCCGCGTCGCTCGTGGACAAGTGCGTGGCGACCTGGAAGCGCACCGACGGCGACATCCGCGAGGTGGTGCGGACCATCGTGACCTCGCCTGAGTTCTTCTCGCGCGCGGCCTACCGACAGAAGATCAAGTCGCCGTTCGAGTATGCGGTTTCGTCGGTACGCGCGCTCGGTGGCACGTTCGATGAGAACGCCCTGCGCGCGCTCACCAGGGGCGGCCCGGGCGCCCGGCCATACGCGGCCAACGGGCAGCGCACCCTGATTGGGGCGATCAGCACGCTCGGGCAGCCGTTATACCAGTTCCAGGCGCCGACCGGCTGGCCCGAAGAGTCCACGAAGTGGGTATCCTCCGGGGCGCTTATCGCCCGCCTGAACTTCGCGCTCAGCCTGGCGAATGGCGGCATCAACGAGGTGGACCTTTCCGGCGCCCGCGCCCATCTGACTGGCGGCGCGACTGAGGGGCCGGAGCTGGTTACACGTATCGCAGAGAGCCTGCTAAACGGGGACGTTTCGCCGTCCACCCGGGCCACGCTCCTGAAGCAGGCGCAGGAGTCCCCGGGGAATCAGGAGTTTGCGGACATGGACACGACTAGGCGGCTGGTGGCGCTGACGCTCGGCTCGCCGGAGTTCCAGCGCCGGTAGACCTCGATGGCGGTGACAACGAAGTGGAGTGACCAGAATGTCGATCTCGCGTAGACTCTTCCTCAAGAACGGGGGTATCGCCATCGCGTCCGTCGGGCTAGTCCCGGCGCTCGGGCCGGCGTTCCTGCGCCGCGCCGCCTACGCAGCCCCCGGAGACCCCCGGCGCCGCAAGGTGCTGATCTGCATCTTCCAGCGCGGCGCGGCGGACGGCCTTTCGATTGTGGTGCCGCACGGCGACCCGGACCTGTACACGCGGCGCCCGACGCTGGGCATTCCGCGCCCGAAGCGCGGCGAGCGTGCGGACGCCGCGCTTGATCTGGACGGCTTCTTCGGTCTGCACCCGGCGCTCGCGCCGCTCCTGCCCCTCTACAAGGAGGGGCACCTGGCCGCGATCCATGCCTGCGGCTCCCCGGACGGCACCCGGTCGCACTTCGATGCCCAGGACTACATGGAGTCGGGCACCCCGGGCAGCAAGAGCGTCCCGGACGGCTGGCTGGCCCGCACCGTGAAGACTTGTCCGGAAGATCAAGCGAAGAAAAACAGTCCGTTCCGCGCCGTGGCAGTGGGCGGCGGCATGCCCCGCATCCTTCAGGGCGACGCCGGTGCGCTGGCCATCCCGGACCTGCGCTCTTTCGGCATCGGCGGCGGTTCCGCGGCGCAGCGGCGGCGGCAGCAGCAGCAGGCGCGCGGAAAGCGGCCCGGGGCGGCGCGCCGACAGGACCCCGAGATGCAGGGCGCGACGGAGGCCATGATGGCGACGGGCGGTCTGCCGGGCGTCGCCGGTGGCTTCGAAACGCTGTACGACCAGGCGGTGGGCGACGTGCTGCACGGCCCCGGCTCCGAGTCGTTCGAGGCGATCAAGACCCTCCAGCGCATGAACCTCGCAAGCTACACCCCCGCCAACAGCGCCGCGTATCCCGCCGGCAAGTTCGGCGAGTCGCTGAAGCAGATCGCGCAGCTTGTGAAGGCAGATGTCGGCCTGGAGGTGGCCTTCGCGGAGACGGGGGGCTGGGATACGCACGTCAACCAGGGCGCGGCCCAGGGGCAGCTCGCCAACCGTCTGCGCGAGTTCGGCCAGGGCATTGCCGCCCTCTACCGGGACCTGGGCGACCGGATGGAGGACGTGGTGATCCTCACCATGAGCGAGTTCGGCCGTACCGCGCGCCAGAACGGCAGCCTCGGCACCGACCACGGGCACGGCACCTGCTTCTTCGCGCTCGGCGGCGCGGTGAACGGCGGTAAGGTCCTCGGCCAGTGGCCGGGCCTCGGCGACGGCATGCTCTACGAGAACCGCGATCTGGCCATCACCACAGACTTCCGCGCCGTGTTCGGCGAGGTCGCTATCAGGCACCTGGGCGCGACGGGCGCCCTGAACAGGATATTCCCGGGCTACGCCGGCACCCCGGCCGACTTCCGTGGCGTGATTAAGGCTGGGTAGACGGGGGGAGTGCACCCACCCCCCTCGCCGCCGTGGCCTTGGTGCCGTGGACTGAAGTCCCGGCTACCGGTTAAGAAGCCCGCCTGCGCGGGCTCCGTCGGGCGAAGGGCGGCTACCGTCCCACGGTACCTGCCTATATTTACCGGAGCCCGCGCAGGCGGGCTTCTTAACCGGTAGCCGGGACTTCAGTCCACGGCACCAAAGGGGACGCGCTCCCCATCCGCCTCCCTCCTCACGAGGATTCGACGCTGCCGCCGTCGAATCAGCGCCCAGGAAAGGCAAACCCCCATGCAAAACGTACCTGCGCGTTTCTTCCCCTTTCGTTCTCGTTTCCGAAGTGTCTCCCTCTCAAGTCTGGCACTAGCGACGCTGCTGGCCGGTTCTGTTCTCACGGGCGCCCCCCGCGCCGCACTCGCCGAATCCCCCGCGCCCGCCGCTTCCGCCTCCGCTCCAGCCGAGACCGTGGACCTGGAGATGATGGCGAAGATCCGGGAGGAGGGGATGGAGCGCTCCCAGGTGATGTCCACCCTGATGTACCTCACGGATGTCCTCGGGCCGCGCCTGACCGCCTCTCCGGGTCTCAAGCGTGCCAACGAGTGGACGGCGGCGAAGTTCAAGGAGTGGGGCCTCGAAAATGCCCGGCTGGAAGCCTGGGGGCCGTTCGGTCGTGGCTGGGAGCTCAAGCGGTTCTCGGCCCAGGTCATCGAACCGCAGTGCATCCCGCTCATCGCGTACCCCAAGGCGTGGACTCCCGGAGTCCCCGGCGGCTCCATCAACGCCGAGGTCGTGTATCTGGATGCCGAGACCGCAGGAGACCTGGCCAGGTTCAAGGGCAAACTCCGTGGCAAGATTGTGCTGCTCGCGCCGACCCGCGACATCAACGCTTGGTTCGAGCCGATGGGCGCCCGCTGGTCCGATGAAGCGCTGAAGGAGTTGGAGGCATACCGTCCGCCCGCGCCGGGCGCTGCCGCCCCGGCGCGGCGCCCGGGCGGTGGTGGCGGGGCAGGTGCGGCCCGGCAGCCCGGGCTTTCCGTGGCGGCAAAGGCCCTGTTCGCCACCCAGGAGGGCGCGGCGTTGCTGCTGGACCCGGGCCGCGGCGACGGCGGCACCCTCTTCGTGGCGCAGGCAAGCGTGCCCCAGGCACCGGACACGCCCCGCGAGCAGCGTCTTTCCCCATGGTCTGAGGGCGCGGACAAGAAGATGGCTCCTCAGGTCGCCGTGGCGTCCGAGCACTACAACCGCCTGGTCCGCCTGGTGCAGTCGGGCCAGAAGGTGAAGATGCAGGTAGACCTTGCCGTAGAGTCGAAGGTCTGGGATAAAGGGATGGCCTTCAACACCATCGCCGAGATTCCCGGCGCCGACAAGAAGGACGAGATCGTGATGTGCGGCGCCCACATCGACTCCTGGCAGGCGTCCACCGGCGCGACCGACAACGGCGCGGGGGTGGCCGTCTGCATGGAGGCGGTGCGCATCCTCAAGGCCCTCGGGGTCAAGCCGCGACGCACTATCCGTGTGGCGCTCTGGAGCGGGGAGGAGCAGGGGCTGTACGGCTCCCGCGCCTACGTTGCCGAGCACTTCGGTACGCGCGACGGCAACAAATTGACCGTCAAACCCGAGTACGAGAAGCTGTCCGCCTACTTCAACCTGGACAACGGCACCGGTAAGGTGCGGGGCGTCTGGGGACAGGGGAACGAGGCGATCCTTCCTGTGTTCGCGGAGTGGCTGAAGCCGTTCCATGACCTGGGGGCGACCACGCTCACCCTGCGTGGCACCGGCGGGACCGACCACCTGCCGTTCGACGGCATCAACCTGCCGGGGTTCCAGTTCATTCAGGACCGCATCGAGTACGACACGCGGACCCACCACTCGAACCAGGACTCGTATGACCGCATCCAGGCGGCGGACATGAAGCAGGCGTCAATCCTGATGGCGGCGTTCCTGTATCAGGCGGCCATGCGTGACGAGAAGCTGCCCCGCAAGCCGCTTCCCGCCAACGTTACCATCGTCCCCGACACCGGCAAGTCCTCCTCGGTGGCCAGCAAGGACTAGGGCAGACGCACGTACGGCGCCCCGTTTTCCTGAAGAAAACGGGGCGCCGTCGCGTTTATAAGGCTAGGCTGCCCGCACGGTCGCCGCGACCGCCGCCGTGGAAGGGGACTGCCGCCGGTGTCGCTCCACGACGGCGAGAGCCAGCCCGCAGCCGAGGGCGCCCGCCACGAGGTCCCACGGGTCGAACGTGCGGCCGGCGACGAATGGCTGGAGGAGTTCGTAGGCGAGGGTCCCCGCCGCGCCCCAGTAGGCGTACCCCGGGGCCAGACGCCGGAAGGCGGCGGCGGCCAGGACGAAGCCCGCGCCATACAGGAAACTCGGCGCAACGCCGAGCAGGAGCGCAACCCAGGACGGGGCGTCAATCGCCGGTCGCAGCACGCGCTGTACCAGGATCGTGAGGCCGTAGCATATCACCGTGACCGTGAGGAACCGCCATCGCATGGGGACGCACCTCGCGCGGAAGTCGCTGATTCTTTCTCTAGGATTAGGATACCGGCTCAGCACGCCCGCCCGTTTCCGATAGCGCAGGAAAAGCCGCGCGAAGGGTGGAACGAAGAGGACATGGACGAATACGAGATTCGCACCCTGACGGCGGAGGATGCTAACGCCCACCGAAACCTGATGGCGCACGCCTTCAGCCAGGGGCGTGTGGTGGCCCGCAGTGAGGCGAACGCGGAGGAGGACGCCCAATACGGCGTGAACACGCGCGGCCTGTTCGTCGGCGGAAGACTTCAGGCGTCGCTGACGGCGCTTCCGTTCGCAGTCCACTGGGGCGGCGAATCAACGCTCAAGATGGGCGGCGTCGCCGGGGTGGCGACGTTCGCGGATGCGCGCGGGCGCGGCTATGTGGATGCGCTCCTGCGCGACAGCCTGAGGACGATGCGCGAGCGGGGGGAGTATATCAGCTCCCTGTACCCCTTCGCGTGGGCGTTTTATCAGCGGTTTGGCTGGGACTGGGTGGGAGAGAAGCGCTCAGTCACCCTGCCCCTCCGGGAGCTAAAGTCCGCTCCGGAAGGGCGGAAGGTGCAGGTGGTCGAGGGCGACGCGGTGCAGGCGGCGCTGGAGTCGGCCTACACCGCCTTCGCGAAGCGGTACCGCGGCATGTTCACGGCGGAGACCCATCAGTGGAAGCAGGCGCTGGCCCATAGCGACAACCGCACGACCTACCCGTACGGGTTCTCCCCGGTGGACGGCGCTCCGCCCGAATCCTATCTCCTGTGGCGCTACGACGGAACGGGGGGCGGCGGGCAGGTACGCGAGTTCGTGACCAACTCGGTCGAGGGGTTCCGTGCGCTGCTGTCGCTGCTCCACTACTTCGGGACGCAGGCGCAGAAGGCGCGGATTACGGTGCCCGCCGACGCGCCGGTGTGGTCGTACCTGGTTCACTGGGACCTGGAAACCAGGGTGTCGCCGGTCTTCATGGGCCGCGTCGTGGATGTCGCCCAGGCGTTCGCGCAGTTGTCCGCGGTCGGAGGCGAGGAGGGGACTTGTACGCTGGCCCTCCGGGATGAGCACGCGCCGTGGAACGACGGCCTGTTCCGCCTGACCCGCGAGGGGGGCAAGACGGAGTGCACTCCCCTGGTGGGCGGGGCGGCGGAGCCGGATGTGACGCTGGATATCCGGGCTCTATCCCAGGCATTCTGGGGGCACCCCTCGCTGGATCGGCTGCGTATGGCCGGCCGAGTCGCGGTCCACAACGAGGCTGGCTACCAGGTGCTTGCCGCGGCTCTCCCGCCTGCCGGCGTCTTCACGATGGACGACTTCTGAGGTAGGCCGTGCACGAGTGGGGGCTGCGGCTGCGGGTGGACAAGGTGCGTACGCCAGAGGGCGTCCCCGTCCTGATGGTGGCGGACGCCGACCGGGAGGCGCCGGGACCGCTGGTTCTCGTGGTCCACGGCCTCCGCAGTCGTAAGGAGCGGCACCTGGAACTGTGCCTTCGCCTCGCGCGTGCGGGTTTCACCGCGGCGGCGCTGGACGCTGCCCACCACGGGGAGCGCGCGTCGTCGGAGGATGAGGCGATTCTGGCGGGGCCGGACACCGCGCCCGCCTTGGCCGCGCTCTTTACCCGAGCCATCGCGGAGACCGCGGGCAATCTGGCGGGGGTGGCCCGTTTCCTCGGGCATCAGCGCTACGGCCTCGTCGGGCACTCGATGGGGGCGTATATCGCCTTCCGCGCGGCAGTGACCGACCCCCTGGCCGCCGCGGTCGTCGCCGTCTCGGGGAACCCGGATTGGGCGGCGCAGGCGCGGGGGGCGGGGCTCGCGGAGGACGCCATCGCTGCGGCGGAGGCGGAGAGCCCGCTAACGCACGCCGCGGCCATCTACCCGCGCCCCCTGCTCATGCTGCACGGAGATAGCGACGGGACGGTCCCGGTTACCGGCGTCCGGACCCTGTACGAAAGGCTCTGCGTCGGCCCGTATTGCGCCGACCGGGAGCGCGTCTCCCTTGTCGAATACCCCGGCGTTGGCCACGATCTTCTTCCGGACATGATCGAGCGCGCCGCGGCGTGGATGGAACGGCACCTCACCCCATGACACTTCCTTCGGAAACGACCCTCGACCCGCGCGAATACGCGCGCCGCCGCATCGCCTCCTGCCGCCCGGCTCTCGGCTGGGACACGAGCCATGGGGCTTCGGACCCCGTTGCCTGGCAGACCGAACTCCGGGCAGCGTTCGTCCGTGCGCTGGGGGACCTGGAGGCGTGGGAGCGCCCGGACCTGAACCCGCGCATTGAGGAAACCGTCGTGCTGGACGGTTATCGGCGCGAAAGAGTCCAGTTTACGACGCGCCCCGGCCTCGACGCCGTCGGGTATCTTCTTGTGCCGGATGGTTTGACGGCGCCCTCTCCCGCCGTCGTCTGCCTTCCCGGCCACGGACGCGGGATGTCCGGCGTGGCCGGCATCGCCGCGGACGGTACGCAGCGCCCCCTGGGCGCGCCGGACGAGTACGAGCAGGACTTCGCTCTGGCCTGCGTCCGTCGTGGCTGGGTAGCGTTCGTGCTGGAGCAGATCAGCTTCGGAAACCGGCGCGACCCGGAAACGACCGCGAAGGGCGCTTCGGCCTCCTCGTGCCACCCGGACAGCATGGCCGCGCTGATGCTCGGCGAGTGCATGCCCGGGTGGCGCACCTGGGACGCCACACGCGCGGTGGACTACCTGCTGGCGCGGCCGGACCTCGTGGACCCGGCGCGCGTGGTGACCATGGGTATCTCCGGCGGCGGGCTGACGTCGTTGTTTACCGCCGCAGTGGACACCCGGGTCGCGGTCTGCGTGGTCAGCGGCTACTTCTGCACGTTCGCCGACAGCGTTCTTTCCATCCACCACTGCGTGGATAATTACGTCCCCGGCCTGCTCTGCCTCTGTGAGATGCCCGACCTCGCGGGGCTTGTGGCCCCGCGCCCGTTGTTCGCCGAGTCCGGGGACAAGGACCCTATCTTCCCCCTGCACGGATTCCGGGCCGCTGTTTCCCGCGCCGAAGAGATCTACGCCGCTTTCGGCCACCCCGATCGCTTCGGCCACGAGGTCTTCGAGGGCGGGCACCGCTTCCACGGCGAGGACGCCTTTACTTTCGTAGAACGCCTTTTTATGGCGCGGTGAAGCGCCCGGTCGGCAGGAGCGTCAGAGCCCCGCGGCGAAGGTAAGGTCGATGGAACCTCGAAAAACCCTCAATATCGCCACGTTCAACATCCGTTACGACAACGCGGGCGACGGGCCCAACGCCTGGCCGAACCGCCGGGAGTGGGTCCGCGACCTGATCGATTACCACGAGTTTGACATTGTGGGCGTACAGGAGGCGCTGGCCCACCAACTCGACTTCTTGAGCGAAAAGCGTCTGGAGGCGGTCGGTGTAGGCCGTGAGGACGGCAAGCGCGCAGGAGAGTTCTCCGCGATCCTGTTCGACCGGAAGCGCTTCCAAAAGCGCGACTCGGGGACGTTCTGGCTCTCGGAGACGCCGGATGTTCCTTCGAAGGGGTGGGACGCGTCGCTGCCCCGCGTTTGCACCTGGGTACGGCTCCACGACCGGGAGTCCGGCCGCGACCTCTTCCACTTCAACACGCACTTCGACCACCGCGGGACGGTTGCGCGGGAGAAGTCGGCCCAACTCGTCGCCGACAAGATGGCGAAGATGGCGGGAAGCGAGGCGGCGCTCCTCACCGGCGACTTCAACCTGACGCCGGAGACGAAGCCCATCAAGTTGCTCGCCGGCATCCTGCGGGACTCCCGCGCCGTAACCGAGTCGAAGCCGTACGGGCCGGTGGGCACCTTCAGCGGCTTCGATGTCCAGCGGCCGCTTGAGGCCCCGATCGACTACATCTTCGTAAACCCCAAGGTTCGGGTTCTGAAGTTTGCGGTCGTGCCGGACAACTGGGGCCAGCGCTACCCCTCGGACCACCTGCCGGTGGCGATCAAGGCCGAGATCCTGCCGTAGCGCCCGCGGGCCGCGCTACGCCAGCGCGTGGTCCCGCGCCAGCGCCACCCCCCGTTCCAGGGGAAGATCCCGCCCTTCGCGCATGCCGTCCGCGAAGGCGTCTTCCCCCAGGGCGGAGCGGGCGCGGGTGAACTCCTCGTCGAAGAACTCCAGCCGGTCGCCGTGCGAGATGGGGGTGTTCATCGTGTTGCGCTCCCGTTCGGCGATGCCGTACAGGCGCGCTGCGATGTCGGCACGGTCCCGGGCGGTGGCGACCCCGGCGCACCGCTCCAGCGCGAACACCGTGCCAAACCGGTCCTCCAGGTGGGTGAACAGGTCCAGTGCCTCCTTCATGTACGCTACGGAGGCCGGGAGGTCGCCAAGTCGGTGGCAGACCGTTGCGAGGGGCAGCAGGAGCCACGCAACCCGCCACACGCCCCCGCCCTCGCGGATGCCGACGAGGCCCTGCTCCAGTACCGTCCGCGCGGTGGGAAAATCGCGCTTGTAGAGCGCAATGTTGCCGATCCACTGCAGGGCGTAGCAGTACTTGGTCTGATCTCCAAGGACTTCGAAGATGTCCCGCGCCTCCTCGAAGCGGGCCAGGGCGCCTTCGTTGTCGCCGGATGCGCGCTGCACCATCCCGAGGTTGAACAGAAGGCCGCCGATCTCTTCCTGGTCTCCCACCTCCCGCAGGGCGATCAGGGCCGCCTCGCCGTAGCGGCGCGCCGCCTCGTAATCGCAGAGGTATTCGGACAGTTTCAGGGCGTTCAACCGAATGCGGATACGCTGGTGGTTTTCCTTTAACTGGTCCTCCCGCTCCAGCACGCTATGAACGTGCTGCTTCAACTCCGAGATCGCCCCCCGGGCCAGCCAGAACCAGTACAGCGCGTCCACAAATCGCGCCTCTGCGTCCACTGCGTTCGCATCGCGACACCAATCGATCGCCGCGTGCAGGTTCTCTTCTTCCTTCGCCATCTGGCGAATGGCCATAGCCTGATGGTCCGCTCCCAGGCTCCCGACGCGCTCTGCGTAGGCAAGATAAAACTCGCTGTGGCGTTGGCAGCACTCCTCCCACTCCCCGATCTCCCGGAGGCGCTCGGCGCTGTAGTGTCGTATCGTCTCCAGCAGGCGATACCGGCCCATCTGGTCCTCGGCGTCCTCGAAGCGGATCAGGCTCTTATCCACCAGCCAGGTCAGGATGTCCAGAACTTCCCAGTCTTCGATGTCGCCGCCCGAGCAGACGGCCTCCGCGGCTTCCAGGGTGCACCCGCCCGCGAACACAGCGAGACGCCGCAGCAGGGTACGTTCCTGCTCCGACAGCAGGGCGTGGCTCCACTCCACCGCCGCCCGGAGGGTCTGCTGCCGGGAGGGGAGGAGGTGGTTGTTGCTGGTGAGCAGGCGGAAGCGGTCGTTGAGGCGGTCCGAGATGTACTCGACACGCATGGCGCGGACGCGCGCCGCCGCGAACTCAATCGCCAGCGGGATGCCATCCAGACGGCCGCAGATTCGGGCGACGGCGGGCGCGTTCTGCTCGTCCAGTTCGAACTCCGGCGCGACGGTTCGGGCCCGCTCCACAAAGAGCCGGACCGACTCGTACTCCTTCAGCTCCTCAAGGGAGTAGGTCCTGTCCATCGGAGGGTGAGGGAGGGGTGGTACAAGGAGGCGCTTCTCTCCCGGCACGTGCAGCAGGTGCTGACTGGTTGCCAGTATCTGCAGGGCGGGGCAGGAGCGCAGGAGCCGCGACACAAACCGGGCGCAGTCGTCCACCAGATGTTCGCAGTTGTCCAGCACGAGGAGCGTCTTGACCTCCCCGATGTGCCGCGCCACCAGGTCCTCCCAGGACACGCCTGGCTCTTCCCGCAGCCCCAGCGCCGCCCCCACAGTCTGTGGCACCCGAACCCCGTCGCTCACAGGCGCCAGTTCCGCCAGCCACACGCCGCCGGGGAACTCCGGGAGGAGGCGGTTCGCCGCCTCCATGGCGAGCCGCGTTTTTCCCGTCCCCCCGGGGCCGCTCAGGGTCACGAGGCGCCCGTCCTGAAGCAGTTCGAGGACCCGGTTCAGCTCTAACTGGCGCCCGATGAACGAGGTCAGCGTACTGGGGAGGTTGTTCGGGCGGGGCGCCGCAGCGCTGGCGGTGCTGGTGTGCGCCGTGGCATAGTGGGAGGGCGAGCCGGCCACGGCCTCCTGCAAAGGGCGGGCGGCAGCGGCAACGGCGGGCGCTGCTGCCGGGCGGCGGCGGTGCTCCAGGAGGTAGCGTGTCGCCTGGAGAAGTTGATCCAGGCTGTCCTGCCGAACACCCCCGACGGAGTCGAGCCATTGCACAGAACTGAGGTAATACTCCATCGCGCCGGTGGGCACTACATCGTCCACACGGAACGGGATGACCCACCCGCCGCCCTCGAACGAGCGCTGCACTTCGCGGGTCGCGGTGACGGAGTCGTTGGCGTAAGCAGAGAAGATCAGCACGGTCAGCGCGCACTCGCGGATACCCTCCACAACCGCCTGCGCCGGGTCGGCGCCCCGCGGCACATCGCGCGGGGCTATCCAGCAGCGCATACCGCTCGCCTCCAGCGCCGCACAAACCATTTCTGCGGTCGCCTCATCGTTCGGGTGGTAACTGATGTAAATGTCTTTGGGCATCCGCACGCCTTCACCGGAGCTGCTTCCGGCTGTGCGGGCGCGGGGCTCCGTAAAACTATGAGGTAGTTGGATACGTCCGTTATACCACCTGCCGCGCTGGCAGATACACCGGGTAGAGGGATGGGAGAGCGGGTATCCGTGGACGCGAATTGGGCAGGGGGAGATTTCGAAGCCGGGCGGGTGGTCGTGTGGCAGGCCGATCTGGACCGCCCCGCGGCAGAGGTGGAGCGGCTGCGCGCACTCCTGAGCGCCGACGAGAGGGAAAGGGCATCCCGATTCTCGTCCCCGGTTCCCCAGAGACGCTTCATCGTCGCGCGCGGATTTCTCCGATCGGTGCTCGGCCGGTACACGGGAACGACGCCGCAGGCCGTGCGCTTCGGCTACGGCGCGGAGGGGAAGCCCTTTCTGCAGAGCGCCCGGGGACTCGCCGCCGACGCCCCGCCTTCGTTCAACCTTGCCCACTGCGAGGAACTGGCGCTGCTGGGCGTCCGCCGGGCGAACGGGTGCCGGGTTGGCGTTGACGTGGAGCGCGTTCGCCCCTTCGCGAACCTGTGGCAGGTGGCAGACCGCTTCTACTCCCCGGCGGAGCGCGCGCGGCTGCGGTCCCTCCCGGCAGCCGAGGCGGCTGCGGCGTTCTTCGGGTACTGGACCGCGAAGGAGGCGTTCCTGAAAGCCATCGGGGCAGGGCTGACGGTTCCGCTCGACTCCGTCGAGGTAGATCTGGCCGGCACCGCACCGGCGCGGTTCGTGCACGTAGGGGGGGACGAACGCGAGGCGGCGTTGTGGCAGGTGTATGCCTTCACCCCCCGCCCGGGATTCACCGGCGCCGTGGTGACCGAGGACGGCGCCGGGTTCGAACTGCGGGCGTGGGGAGGGGACTGTGGCTGAGGGGAGGCATCCAGGCCAGGTAACACCCGTTCAAACACGTTCCAGGGGACGGTGGGGCTCGGGCGGCAGTTCGACGCGAAGGGCGTCGCCGGGCTTCACCTCGCCTCCGGTCAGGACGATGCCCATGACCCCCGCCTTGCGCACCAGACCGCCACAAGCGTCCCTCCCCAGAACCGCCGAAAGAAGGCCAGGGCGGAAGGCGTCGATCTGCTCGCAAGGGTTACGCAGACCCGTGATTTCGACGACCGCAGACTCGCCGAGGTGGAGCCGTGTGCCCGTGGGCAGGCCGAGCAGCGCGATGCCCTGCGTGGTCACGTTCTCTCCCAGTTGCCCCGGGGCCACGTCAAAGCCCTGCTCCCGCAGTTCTTCGAACAGCTCCGCGTGGATCAGGTGCACCTGGCGCAGATTCGGCTGGGTCGGGTCCTGCGCGACTCGCGAGCGGTGCTTCACCGTCGCCCCCGCGTGGGCGTCTCCCTCCACACCGAACCCTGCGATTAGCCGGATGCTTGCCGCGTTCTCCTTGTGAAACGAATGCGCCTCGCTACGGCTTACCGCTACCACCACCGCGCTCATGCCCGTTCCATCTGCGTGCCAGTGGTGCCGCCGGCTCACCTCTTCGGGTGGGGAGGTGTCGGGCATGGTTTCTCCTCCTTAGCCAAGCGTTCCCGGAAGGGTTGCGCAGCACTGCCCGGTTCGGAAACCGCTTTGAGGACCTCTTCGCGCCGGGCCGGGTGGCTTCCTGCCGCGCCGCCGCCCGGCGGCGGTGTGGATTCGTTTCGTCCGGGAGTGGCCGCGGTATAATGGACGGGACCTGAGGGGGCACCGGAAAGTATCGTGCCCCGCGCTTCCCCGCTCCGCGAAAGGACACCGCCCCCAACGTGTGTGGCATCACCGGGTACGTCGGCCCGCGCCCCGGCGTCCGTACCGTCATTGATATGCTCCGCCGCCTGGAGTACCGGGGGTACGACTCCGCGGGCGTTGCCGTGGTCAGCGAGCCTTTCCCGGAGAAGACCGCAGGCGTCGAGATCGTCAAGGCGGCGGGCAAGCTCTCCGTGCTCGAAGCGCAGCTGCAGGACCACTGGGATAAGCACGGCACCGCCATCGCGCACACCCGATGGGCCACGCACGGTGGCCCGACCACGCCGAACGCCCACCCGCACTTTTCGAATGATGGCGCCATCGCGCTGATTCACAACGGCATCATCGAGAACTACCAGGAGCTGCGCGCCGACCTGATCGCGGACGGCTTCACGTTTCACTCCGACACGGACACCGAGGTCATGGTGCATCTCGTGGACCGGGCGTTCCGGCGGGGTGGGGACTTCGAACAGGCGCTGCGGGATGCGCTGGGCGAGGTGACAGGCGCCTACTCCGTGGCGGTAGTGACCACGCACGAACCGGACAAGCTTTTTGCCGCTAAGACGGCTTCCCCGCTGATCCTCGGGCTCGGTGACGGGGAAAACCTCCTCGCCTCGGACATCCCGGCTGTCATGCGCTACACGCGGCGTGTCGTTGTTCTGGAGGACGGAGATTTCGCGGTGATGACGCGGGACGCGATCCGCGTTTCGACGCGGGACGGTGCGCCCGTGACGCGCGAGCCGTTCGTGGTGACCTGGGATGAGCAGACCGCGGAGAAGGGCGGCTATCCGCACTTCATGCTCAAGGAGATCCACGAGCAGCCGCGGGCGCTCGCGGACACCCTGCGCGGGCGTATCGCGCCGGACGAGACTGTGCGCCTGAGCGAGTTGGACGGCTTCACAAAGGCGCAGCTCGAAGCCTTCCGGCGCATCCATGTGGTCGCGTGCGGCACAGCTTACCATGCCGGCGTGGTGGCAAAGCGCTTCTTTGAGGGGCTGCTGCGGCGTCCGGTCGAAGTGTCGGTGGCGAGCGAGTTCCGCTACTCAGAGCCTTTAGTCGGCCCGGACACGCTGTGTCTTGTGATCTCGCAGTCCGGCGAGACTGCCGACACTCTGGCGGCGCTGCGGGAGGCGCGGCGACTTGGGGCGACGATCGTTTCCGTGGTAAACGTGGTCGGGTCGTCTATCGCCCGCGAGTCGGACGCGACGCTTTACACCCAGGCGGGGCCGGAGATAAGCGTCGCCTCCACCAAGGCGTATGTGACCCAGGTGGCGGCGCTCTACCTTCTGGGGCTGCATCTGGCGGCGGTGGAGGGACGGATTACGCCGGACGAGCAGCGGGAGTATGTGCGCGACCTCGCGGCGCTGCCGGACGCGGTGGAGGCGGTGATCGGCGGTGCGCTCCTGGTGGAGGACCTGGCCGCACTGCTTGCGGATCGGAGTACCTTCTTTTACCTGGGGCGGGGCTATGACTTCGCGGTATCGCTGGAGGCGGCGCTGAAGCTCAAAGAGATCAGCTACCTGCACGCCGAGGCGTACGCTGCCGGGGAGATGAAGCACGGCCCGCTGGCCCTTGTCGAACCCGGCGTGGTGGTGGTCGCCCTGGCGACGCAGCCGCACCTGTTCGACAAGATGCTCTCGAACGTGAAGGAGGTGGCGGCGCGCGGCGGCCTGGTGGTGCTGGTGGCGCCGGAGGACGAGGCGCGGGCGGAGGCAAACGCTGACCATGTGCTGCGCATCCCCCGGGTGCGACCGGAGTTCGCGCCGGTGGTCAGCATCGTGCCGCTGCAACTCCTGGCCTACCTGGTGGCGCGCGCGCGTGGCTGCGAGATCGACCAGCCGCGCAATCTGGCAAAAAGCGTGACGGTGGAATGACGAGACAACAGGCAGAAACGATTCTTGCCCGGTTTTACGGGCTTCGCGTCCTCGTGATCGGCGACTTGATGGCCGATAGACATGTGTGGGGCAACGCCGGCCGCGTTTCTCCGGAGGCTCCCGTCCTGGTGGTGGACGTGGAGAGGGAGACATTTGTTCCCGGGGGCGCGGCCAACGTGGCACATCAATTGCAGGCTCTGGGGGCGAGCGTGGTCGTCGCTGGCGTCGTCGGGGCGGACGAGAACGGCGAGCGGCTGAAGCAGGAACTGGCGGCGTTCGGCTGCGACGTGCGCGCGGTGGTGACCGCGCCGGACCGGCCCACCACCACCAAGACGCGAATTGTAGCAGGTTCGCAGCAGATTGTTCGGGTGGACCGGGAGCACCGCGCGCCCTTGCCGGATGGCGTAGCGGACGCTCTCCTGGCGCAGGCGCGCGAGGCGCTGGGAGGCTGTGCGGCGGTGCTATTTTCGGATTACGTCAAGGGCGCCCTGGGCCGCGGGACCGTGGCGGCGCTGGTGGCGGACGCGCGGCGGGCGGGCGTGGTCACGACCGCGAACCCGAAGCCGACATCGGCACGCTTCTACAAGGATGTGGACGTGGCGCAGTTTAACCGGAGCGAGGCGGATCAGGCGCACGGCGGCCTGCACCGCCTGGATGCGCCCCCGAGCGAGGAGACCTTCCACGCGGCCGGGGCGCGCCTGCGTGAGGGACTGGAGGTGCGCAACCTCCTGGTTACCCGCAGTGCAGAGGGAATGACGCTGTTCAAGGAAGACGGCAGCCACACGGACGTGCAGCCGCACCGGGTAGAAGTCTTCGACGGCACGGGCGCGGGCGACTCCACGATTGCGGGAGTGACGCTGGCGCTGGCGGCGGGGGCAACACCCGAAGAGGCGGCACGCATCGGGAACGCGGCGGGCGGCGCCGTGGTCCGAAAGGTCGGCGTCGCGACGGCGACGCGCGAGGAGATCGCGGCACTCTTTCAATAAGCGCGGGTACCACACCGTCTTTCACTCTCTGGAGGCTGTTTAGTTATCATGCAAATCTGCGTCATCGGAACGGGCTACGTCGGACTGGTCACGGGTGTTGTCTTCTCGGACCTCGGCAACGACGTTATCTGCGTCGACAAGAACGAGGAGAAGATCGCACTCCTCAACGCGGGCGTTATGCCCATCTACGAGCCGGGCCTGGAGGAGATGGTGGCCCGCAACGCGGATGAGGGCCGTCTGACGTTCACCACCGATCTCGAGGCCGCGGTGCAGGCGTCCGAAGTCATCTTCATCGCGGTGGGCACGCCCCCGAAGGAGGACGGCGGTACGGACCTGTCGCAGGTCGAGTCCGCGGCGCGCGGCATCGCGGCGGCCATGAACCGCTACAAGGTTGTCGTCAACAAGTCCACCGTTCCGGTCGGCACCGGTGACTTCGTGCGCGACATCATCGAGACCAACCGCCGCCGCAAGGTGGACTTCGACGTGGTGTCGAACCCCGAGTTCCTGCGCGAAGGCTCCGCCATCAGTGACACGCTCTACCCGGACCGCATCGTGATCGGCGCGCCGAACCAGATCGTCGCCATGAAGATTCTGGAGCTGTATGCCCCGCTCGAGCGCCCGATGATCATTACCGACGTCGCCAGCGCGGAGATGATCAAGTACGCCAGCAACGCGTTCCTGGCCACCAAGATCAGCTTCGCCAACAGCATCGCCAACCTGTGCGAACTGGTGGGCGCGGATGTCCAGCAGGTCGTCAAGGGCATGGGCCTCGACCAGCGCATCGGCCCGGCGTTCCTGCAGGCGGGTCTGGGCTACGGCGGCTCCTGCTTCCCCAAGGACGTCTCCTCGCTGCTGCATACGTCGAAGTCCTGGGGCTACGACTTCCCGCTGCTGGAGGCGACGATCCAGACCAACTACGCCCAGCCGCTCCGCTTCATCGACAAGATGCGCGCTGCGCTCGGCTCGTTCGAGGGGAAGAAGGTAGCCGTCCTTGGTCTGGCGTTCAAGGCCAACACGGACGACATGCGCGACGCCAAGTCGCTCGACATCATCGCAGCGCTGCTTGAGGGCGGCGCGAATGTCGTGGCCTACGACCCGATCGCGATCGAGAACACCAAGCGCATCTTCCCGCAGATTACCTACGCTAAGAACGCCTTCGAGGCGGCGGACGCTGCGGATGCGGTGGTGGTCGTGACGGAGTGGAACGAGTTCAAGCAGATCAACCTGGAGCGTCTGAAGGAGACCATGAAGGGCTCTCTGGTCTTCGACGGCCGGAACCTGTACGACCCGGCGAAGATGAAGCGCCTGGGCTTCGAGTACATCTGCGTGGGGCGCTGCCGCGTTCCCGAGGGCAGCACCAAGCCCGCCCCGCTCGCCGCCCGCACCGCCGAGAACGTCGCGGCGAAGTAGTTCCCGTCATCTCCCAGGAAATTGCGCCGTGCCCGTATCGGGCGCGGCGCTTTTCCATTGGGGCCCAGGAGGGGGCGTTTGCCCCCTCCCGGGCCGCGTGATATAACGTGTAGGTTTTGCGCCCCGGTGCGCGGCGGCGGTGGTTTGGCACGTCTGGACCCGCCCGTCATCGCCGGGGATCACGCACCTCGCGCCTCTTTCGGTCCCGTTATCGCTGTTTCCCCGGATGCAGCGCGAACGGGCTGGTGTGGGGGAGGGGGCAGGCCACACAAGCTGCCCGCAAACTGAAGGAAAGGTACGAACAATTTGGCTACGATCGCGATGAAAGACCTGCTCGAGGCAGGCGTCCACTTCGGCCACCAGACCCGCCGCTGGAACCCCAAGATGAAGCGGTACATCTACGGGTCGCGCAACGGCATCTACATCATCGACCTGCACCAGAGCCTGAAGCTCTTCGATGACGCGCAGCGCTTCGTGCAGGACATCGTGACGCAGGGTGGCAGCATCCTGTTTGTGGGTACCAAGAAGCAGGCGTCGGACGCCGTGGCCGAGGCGGCGCAGCGCTCCCGGCAGTACTACGTAAACCAGCGGTGGCTGGGCGGGATGCTCACCAACTTCCGCACCATCCAGAGCCGGATTGCGCGTCTGCGCGATCTGGAGATGATGGAGCGCGAGGGCATCTTCCTGCGGCTGACCAAGAAGGAAGCCGCCATGCTCACCGAGGAGAAGGACCGGCTGGAGCGGTTCCTGGGCGGCATCAAGGACATGCCGCGCCTGCCTGCGGCCCTCTTCATCGTGGACCTGAAGAAGGAGCACATCGCGGTCAAGGAGGCCCACAGCCTGGGCATCCCGATCGTGGCGCTCGTGGACACGAACTGCGACCCGGATGAGGTGGACTACATCATCCCGGGCAACGACGACGCCATCCGCGCCATCAAGCTGATCTCAAACAAGATCGCCGATGCGATTATCGAGGTGAAGCAGCACGAGTGGGCGGACGAGGGCGTGGAGGTGGACGCCACCGGTGAGGCGACCGCGGACGGGGAGACCCCCGCGCCGGGCCTGTCGCCTGAGGCGCGCCGCCGCCAGATGGAAGAGGACGCCCGCGGCATGGGCTTCGACTACGACGCCGAGGGGCGGCCGGTTGTGCCGTCGGCGCCCGTGAGTGGCGAGGCTGCTCAGGTCGTGGAGGGCGCGGAGTCGGTGGTGGGCGAGCCGCAGGACTCGACCGCGCAGGGTACGGGCGACGAGAACACGAACGCTGCCGAGGCGACGCAGATTGTGGCGGCCGAGACGGGCAGCGCGCCGCACAGCGTGAGCGAGGCCAGCGGGGTCAACACGGGAACGCCGACGTCGAACGCGAACCCGTCGGACTAAGCGGGGGCGCGCCCCGAAAGGGGCGGCGTTCCCCAGTTCTTCCGGCCCCCGGCTCCGAGAAATCGTCCGGGGGCTGTTTGCGAATCGCGCTCTGCGGAACGATAGAGCCGTTGCCGCGCGCGCTCTCCGGCGCGCGCCCGAACTAAGGAAGGTGGAATAGTCACATGGCTGCGATTACGGCTGCCCTCGTGGCCCAGCTGCGCGAGCGCACGGGCCTGGGGATGATGGAGTGCAAGAAGGCGCTGACTCAGACCGACGGCGACCTGGAGGCGGCGGTTGAGCTGCTGCGCAAGAAGGGCGTTAAGGACCGGGGCGACCGCGTGGCGGGCGAGGGTATCGTTGTGGCCCACGTCAGCGAGGATGCGAAGACCGGGGTACTCGTGGAGCTGAACTCCGAGACCGACTTCGTCGCCAAGAACGAGGACTTCCAGACGCTGGCCCGCTCGCTCGCGCTGAAGGCTGCGAACTCCCAGGCGGAGACCGTGGAGGCGCTTCTGGCTGAGGCGCACGACGACGCGGAGCTGGCCGACAAGACGGTCGCCGGCGCTATCAATGCCGCCATCAACCGCATCGGTGAGAAGATCGAGCTCGGACGCTTCGTGCGCTTCCAGGCGCAGGAGGGCGGCCTGATCACGTCCTACGTCCACACGACCACGGGCGCGGGTGGCAAAATCGGCGTCCTGGTGGAGACCACAGGTACGAACGGTGACCCGACCCTCGGTCGCGAGGTCGCCATGCACATCTCGTTCGCGAAGCCGAAGGCGCTGACCGAGGCGGATGTGGACCAGGAGGCGCTGGCCAAGGAGCGCGAGATCATCACCGCGCAGACCGAGGCGCAGATGGCCGGCAAGCCCGAGCAGGCGCGCAACAGCGCCATCGAGGGCCGCGTGCGCAAGTACCTCAGCGAGATCGTGCTGATGAACCAGCCCTACATCCGCGACGATAAGAAGACGGTCGGCGCGATTGTGAAGGAGCACGCGGGCGCCCAGATCGTGCGCTTCGCCCGCTTCGAGGTCGGCGAGAACGCGCCGAAGGGTGAGGATGCCGCGTCGTGAGCGACGACACTGCTGAGGCTCCTGGTAAGGAAGCCCTGACCGCGAACGGGGGGGGCGAAAGCCGCCCCCGATTCGGGCGCGTGCTGCTCAAGCTCTCCGGTGAGGCGTTCGCCGGGGACCAGGAGTACGGCATCGACTCGAACGCCGTGGGCAAGATCGCGCAAGAGGTAGCGGACGTCGTGCGCGAGGGGGTGGGCGTTGCCATCGTGGTAGGTGGCGGCAACATCCTGCGTGGACAGGTCGCGGCCTCCGGCCGCGGGATGGACCGGGCCACCGCGGACTATGCGGGGATGCTCGCCACGGTCATCAACGCGCTGGCGTTGCAGGACGCCCTGGAGAAACTTGAGGTCGTCACGCGCGTCCAGACCGCCATCAACATCATGCAGGTCGCGGAGCCGTTCATCCGGCGGCGCGCCATCCGCCACATCGAGAAGGGGCGGGTGGTCATCTTCGCGGCGGGCACCGGGAACCCCTACTTCACCACCGACACCGCCTCCAGCCTCCGTGCTCTGGAGATCGGAGCTGAGGTCGTGCTGATGGCGAAGAACAATGTGGACGCGGTCTACGATAAGGACCCCCGTAAGTTCCCCGACGCCGTGCCGTACCGGTACCTGGGCTACGAGGAGGCCATCACGCGCAAGCTGCGCGTCATGGATCTGACCGCCTTCGCCGTCTGCATGGAGAACGACCTGCCCATCATCGTCTTCGACATCGGCGTCCACGGGAACATCAAGCGCGCCGTTATGGGCGAACCCATTGGAACGTTCGTCGGAAGAAGTAAGTAAGGTAGTTTTGGGTTTGATATTTGAGTGACCGACGGATTACCTCAAAAGTACCGACTCAAAAAGTACCGACTCAAAACTGCTCCCCTGGAGTGCTGCCATGCCTATAGCCGACATAATGCGCGACGCTGAGACGCGCATGCAAAAGTCGCTGGATTCTGCCGCGCACGACTTCGCGACGCTGCGGACCGGGCGCGCGAACCCGGCCCTGCTCGATTCCCTGAAGGTCGAGTACTACGGCCAGCAACTGCCGGTGAACCAACTGGGCACCGTGTCCACCCCGGACTCGCGGACCCTGCTGATTACGCCCTGGGATAAGGGGGCGCTGGCCGCGCTGGAGAAGGCCATACAGAGATCGGACCTGGGACTCATCCCCAACAACGACGGCCAGAACATTCGCCTGAACATTCCCCCGCTGACCGAGGAGCGCCGCAAAGAGTTCGTCAAGCAGCTTCACCAGAAGGCTGAGGCGGGCCGCGTCGCCCTGCGCAACATCCGGCGTGATGCCATCGACCATCTCAAGAAGGACGATGAGATCACCGACGATGACGTGAAGCGCTCGGAAAAAGAGGTCCAGAAACTGCTGGATAAGTACACGGCGGAGCTGGAGGCGCTTCAGAAGACCAAGGAAACCGAACTTCTGGAAGTCTGACGCGAGAAATTATTAGGCAGGGCACCCGCCCTGCCTCTCCATTCGGCCCCGACGTGCCGTATAATGGGGCATGACCACCTGCTTCGCAAAGCACTCTGTGTGGCGAAGTAAGTACGGGGTAGCCTGCTTATGAATTCGACCGTCACTGCCCGACCGAAGACCGCGGCCGCCGCCGCGCCGAAGGTCTCCGGGGCGGACCTGGCCCAGCGCTACGGCCTGGACCCCGATCGCATCCCCGAACACGTTGCCATCATCATGGATGGCAACGGGCGCTGGGCGAGCGAGCGGGGGATGCACCGCCTCTGGGGACACCACCAGGGGTATCGTACCCTGAAAAAGGTGGTGCGCTCCGCCTCCGACTTCGGCATTCGCGTGCTGACGGTGTATGGCTTCTCCTCGGAAAACTGGAAGCGGCCCAAGCACGAAGTCGAAGGGCTGATGCACCTGATTGAGATGGCAGCCCGCAACGAACTGCGTGAGCTGCACGAGAATAACGTACGAATGCGCTTTACCGGGCGGCGGCACGAGCTGCCCGAATCGCTTCAGGAGGTCATGGCCCACAACGAGGCGTTCACCCGCGAGAACACCGGCCTGACCCTGAACCTGTGCATCAACTACGGCGGGCGCATGGAGATCGTGGACGCCGCGCGGCGTCTGGTGGAACAGGCGGCCCGCGGTGAGATCGGTCCCCGCGACGTGACCCCCGACCTCTTCGCGCAGAACCTCTACTCCGGCGACCTGCCGGACCCGGACCTGCTGATCCGCACCGCAGGCGAGATGCGCGTTTCTAACTACCTTCTGTGGCAGATCGCGTATTCGGAGCTGTGGGTCACTCCCGCCTACTGGCCGGACTTCAGCGAGTCCTACCTCGCCGACGCCATCCGTGACTACCAGAGCCGCACGCGCAAGTTCGGCGGCGTCGTGAACAAATAGGAAGAAGGGAAGTCGGATTTGCCCAGGGTCGAGAGCAGCGTCGTTATCGGCGCCGCGCGCGAGGCGGTGATTGAGGTCGCGCGCGAAAACGAGAAGTTCCCCGAGTTTATGGGGGATGTCGAGTCGGTTACGGTCACGGAAAGGTCCGAGGACGGGCTGCGGGTCGTCAGCGATTGGGTGGGTATCGTCCCCAAGGTCGGCGCCAAGGTGCGCTGGACCGAGGAGGATGTGTGGGACCTGGAGGCCGGCACCTGCACGTTCCGTCAGCTCAAAGGGGACTATGACCGCTTCGAGGGCGTGTGGACGTTCACCGCGGTCGGAGTAGGGGAGACGCGCTTCGACTCGTTCCTGGAGTACGAGATCGAGATCCCCCTGGTCGGGCCGCTCATCAAGACGATCATCCACAAGACCATGCAGTCGAACCTGAACGCGACTCTGGCTGCCATCAAGGCCCGCTGCGAGGGCGGCGCTGGCGCCGCTTCCTGACTCGGCCGCGCTGGGTATACTGCCGTCAAAGGAGTCTGAGACATGGCGACACACGACATCCCGCGCGAGCAGTGGAAGGCGTTCTTCGAAGAGTTCAGCCGGCGGCATCAGGGCGCCCGCGTGACGGTGGAGGCGGTGGACCCGCGCAGCACCCCGCACGCGGAGGCGACGCGGCTTCCCCTGGTGAGTATCTCCTTCGATGAGGGGGGCAGCGGCGGCGAGGCGGGGGCGATACGTCTGCAGCTCGGCGCGGACGGTGGGGACGGTCCCGTTTCCCGCACCATCGCGAACCCGAAGCAGGTGTACCACAAGACGGGCGCGGGCGTGATGAGCAGCGAAGTCAATCCGGACGAGATTCTGGAGGTGACTGCGCAGGGGGAGCCGCCGATCACCTACCTGCACATCACCCATCCGGGCGAGTGAAAGGCGGGAACGCCCGAAACGAAAAGACCGCAAACGCTTCCGTTTGCGGTCCTTCTCTTATCGGGGCGATAGGATTTGAACCTACGACCTTCGCGACCCGAACGCGACGCTCTACCAAGCTGAGCCACGCCCCGACAACGAAGAAAGTATAGCGCACACCGAGCGCTTCCGCAACACGAAATGTTAACTCAGACCCTGCCTACTTACATCGGAATTGACGCTGGAGGAACCTCTGTACGCCTGCTCGCCGGAGACCTGCCGCCGCTGGAAGCGCGCGCGGCGGACGACGGCGGTCCAGAGCCGCTGGAAGCGCTGGTGCCGAGGTGGAGAGCCCTTCGGCCGGAGCGCCCCGGAGAGGAAGCGGTCTGCGTTTGTGCGGGAATCACGAAGATCACGCGTGGCGATATGCAAGCGCGGTGGGAGGCCGCGCTGGCGCGGCACTTCGGGGCCGGGCGCTGCCTGGTGGTCCCGGACTACGTGAGCGCCTTCCACGGGGCGATTCCCGGGGGAGTAGGCGTTGCGGTGGTAGCGGGCACGGGCTCGGTGGTCTACGGCGAGAACGCGGCCGGCGAAGCCCTGCGCGCCGGCGGGCGCGGCTGGGAGTACGGGGACGAGGGAAGCGGCGCGCACCTGACGGCAGAGATGGTCCGGCGCACCCTGCGTACTCTGGACGGCCTGACGGAGCCGACGTCCCTCACCGAGGCGGTCTGTAGCGCGCTCGAAACGGTCGATCCCGCGGCTCTCGGGCAGGCGGCGCGCTTGCGGGCGGCGGCGGAAGGGCGCGGCTTCCTGGTGCCTCTGGCTCTGGAGCGCGCGCGCAACGGCGACCAGGAGGCGCGGGACCTCTTCACCGGGGCGGCGGGCTGGCTGGCGGCCTACGCCCGGGCCGCGGTCACCCGGCTGGGGCTGGCGGATGCGCCCGAGGTGCCCGTGGCGACGGTTGGAGGACTATGGGAGGCGGGGGAGTTGCTGACGGTGCCCTTCGCCAAAGTGCTGACGCGGTGGGTGCCCGGAGCGTACGTCCGGGCGCCGGATGCGGCGCCGGTGGTCGGGAGCGCGCGCCTCGCGGCGGCTCGGTTCGGCGCCGGGCGCTGACTTTGACAGGACTCTCAAACCGTCGTACACTCGATTCATGCAGTCAGACTCTTCCGTTCTGAAGTGGGCCGCCGCCGCATTGGGCGTGGTTGTCCTGTGCTTTTGCCTGGGCTACTTCGTGCTGGGGCCGACCAGCCGGTTCGGACAGGCCGGCGATAGCCTGAGCACGGCCACCGCAGGCGACACGGGGGCGACCGTGGTGGAGCGCACGAGCGTCCCGACGCCGTCCGCGGCCATCGAGGTGGTGGACCGCACCGCAGAGGTCGAGGCCGCCCGCAAGAAGGCCGAAGAGGAGCGCAAGAAGCGGGAAGAGGAAGAGCGCAAGAAGCGGGAAGAGGAGGCCGAGAAGGAGCGGCGCGCGAAGGAGGAACTGGAGAATCAGCAGCCCTCGCCGGAGGCCTCCGCCACGCCGGACCCGGACGACCTGCCGGTCACTCCTGCGCCCGGGGCCACTCCCACCTTCGAAGGGCCGGACGATGAGGGCGAGCCGCGCCCGCGCATCCCGGACACCGTCCCGGTTGCCCCGCGCCCGTCGGCCCAGTCCGCGCCGATCGTCCCCTCGCCGTCGCCCCTGCCGCCGCGCGGCCCGCGCACGGCGCCCTCCCCGGTGGCTCCGCCCGCCACGACCCCGCCCACGGGAGGCAGTGGAGGCAGTGGAGGCAGTGGNGGCAGCGGCGGCGCATCCGATACCGGTGGCACGACTACCTCTGCCTCTACGGGGCCGTTGTACCGGGTGCGTGTCGGCGCATTTGCCAACCGGGAGAACGCCCAGGACCTGGCGACGGAGTTGAACGGCCGCGGCTATCCCGTCTCCATCCAGGTCGATCGCTCCGGCGGGCGGACGCTGTATCGGCTTCAGGTGGGAGCGTACCGCGACGAGAAGAACGCGCGCGAGGTGGTCGCGGAACTGAAGGCGAACGGCTACGAGGCGAGCATCGCCCGGGGCTAGGGACCTACCGCTGCCGGGAGCGGGGGTCCAGGGCGTCCCGGAGGCCGTCGCCCAGGAAGTTCAGCGCCAGCACCGTAGTCGCCAGGAACGCCGATGGCAGGATCAGCAGGCGCGGCTGTGAGCGGTAGTAGTCCAGCGCCTCGTTGATCATCCGTCCCCACGACGGGTACGGTCGCTGCACTCCAATACCCAGGAACGACAGGGTAGCCTCTGCGAGGATAACCCCGGCGGCGTCCACCGTCACCGCGACCAGTACCGGCGAGAGCAGGTTCGGCAGCAGGTGCTTCAGAATGATGCGCCCGTTCGTCGCGCCCAGCGCTCGTGCCGCCTCTACGAACTCCCGCTTGCGCAGGGTCAGCACCTGCCCCCGCACCAACCGTGCCAGGGGCGGCCATCCCGTGACCCCGAGCGCCAGAATCACCAGCGCGATGGACGACAGGGGGTTCTGCTTCACGAAGTCCGCCGTCCCCAGCGTCCCGAGCAGCAGGATCGCCAGCAGGACGTCCGGGAACGCCAGTATCACGTCCGTGAACCGCATCAGCCCGGTGTCCACCCATCCGCCGAGAAAGCCCGCCGTCAGTCCTACGGTCAGGCCAATGATTACCACAAAGGTCTCAACGCTGAGCGCCACCATCAGCGAGATGCGCGCCCCATAGATCAGGCGCGAGAGCGTGTCACGCCCCAGATCGTCGGTGCCAAGCCGGTACTGCGCCGAAGGTGCCTGCAACTTGTTCGGCAGGTCCTGGGCGTTGAACGGGTAGGGGGCGATCAGCGGCGCAAACAGCGCTACCAACACAATCAGGCCCAGCACAATCAGGCTGCCCAGCGCCAGCGGGTTTGCACACAGGCGCTTCCACGTGCCCGGTGCGGGGGGGGCAACCTGCTCCGCAGCCGTCGCTGCGTTCACGGCAGAGCCCTCCGGGGTCGGGACGGCGGTGGTGCTGCTCATGTGTCGGCCTCCGTAGCCGCCGCGGTGGCTTCTTCGGTGCGGGCTGCTCCACGCGACCGCGCGCGCGGCCCTCCTCCGGCGACCCGCGCGCGCGGGTCGAATACTCCATACAGTATGTCCACGAGCAGATTCATCAGCACGAAAATGGTAGCCAGAAGCAGCGCCAGCGCCTGCACCACCGGGTAGTCACGGTCCAGAATCGAGCGAATCGACTGGTACCCGATGCCGGGGATAGTGAAGAACGTCTCCACAACGAACGAACCGGAGAGCAGATAGCCGAACGTGGTGCCTGCAACGGTCAGAATAGGCGGGAAGGCGTTCTTCAGGGCATGCTTGAACAGCACCACACCGCCGGACAGCCCCTTGGCGCGGGCGGTGCGGATGTAATCCTGCCCCAGCACCTCCAGCATGGCGGAGCGGGTGAGGCGCGCAATCAGGGCGCAGGAGCGGGCAGCGAGGACCACGGCGGGGAGCAGGAAGAACTGCGGCGCGACCCGTTGGTCCTGCAACGAAAAGCCGATTACGGGGAACGGTCCCCGGGGTTGTCCCAGCCAGAGAATCAGGAGGGGGCCGAGCACAAACGATGGGATGGCAACGCCGGCAAGGGCGGCGCTCATGGCGATGCGGTCGGGGGCGCGGTCGGCGTAGACCGCGCTCACGATGCCGATGGGTATACCTACGGTCAGCGAGATCGTCAGCGCCAGTGTGGCCAGGAGAGCGGTGTTAGGGAAGCCGCGCTGGATGATCTGCGTAATCGGCTCCCCGGTCATATAGGAGCGTCCGAAGTCGCCCCGCGTGACAATGCCCGTCACGTACTCGCCGAAGCGGATAATCGGGGGGCGGTCGAGGCCCCACGCCTGGCGCGTTCGGGCTTTGGCTTCCGGCGCGGCCCGTTGCCCCAGGATGATGTCCACGGGGTCGGCGGGGGAAAGGTACGCCGCAAAGAAGACCAGAAGCGAGATCGCCAGGAGAGTGGGGATCGCAAGCGCAAGGCGCAGGGCGATGAAGCGGAGCATACGGGACATTGTACCGCATGTCTCCGGTTTGCCGGAGGCACCCGCGACATGCTACAAGATATCCAGCAGAGGCGGAAAACCAGCGGAGAAGGAGGCGTAATGGCATCGGTCCCGCAGCAGGAGGCGCAGGAGCAGGAGGAGGTGGTCGCGCAGCAGTCGCGGCTGCTGCGGTCGGAGTTAAGTGAGTACCTGGACGCCCGACAGGAGCGGCGGCGCCTTTTCCCGATGGCGGTGCTGACCGGGGGACTCGCCGGGGCAGTGGCAGTGGGGTTTCGCCTCCTGCTGAACGCGGGCGAACACGTCCGCGCCTGGCTTTCGGGGCAGGCCGCGCAGGGAAATTCTCTTCTGGCACTCGTGGTGCCGCTCTTCTGTGCACTGGCGGCCGGGTTATCCGTCGTCCTGGTGCGGCGGTTCGCGCCGGAGGCGGCCGGGAGCGGCATTCCTAATCTGGAGGCGGTTCTGCGCCGGCTGCGCCCCATGAACTGGCGACGTCTGCTGCCCGTGAAGTTCTTCGGTGGCGTGCTGGCTGTCGGCTTCGGCGGTCTGGCCCTGGGCCGCGAGGGGCCGACGGTGCAGATGGGCGGCGCCGTGGGCGATGCGGTGGCGCGCCTCTTCGGGGGCAACTTCCGGGACCGTGAGACTCTGATGATGGCGGGGGCCGGGGCGGGCCTCGCCGCCGCCTTCAACGCCCCGCTGGCCGGGCTGGTGTTCGTGCTGGAGGAGGTGCAGCGGGAGTTTCGGCCGCTGGTCTTTGGGGCGACGCTGATCGCGTGCGTTATCGCGGACGTGGTAAGCCGGCTGGTGTTTGGCCAGAACCCGGTCTTCGCCGTGCCCGCGGTGGTTGCGCCTCCGGTAGGACTGTTTCCGGTCTTCTGCGTGATGGGGGCCGTTATCGGTCTGCTGGGGGTGGGCTTCAACCGGGCGCTGCTCACCTCCCTGGACCTGTTTGGGCGGGTGGCGAAGCCAGTGCCAGCCTGGGTGCCTGCCGCCCTGATTGCTGCGGTCGTGGGCGTCGCGGCGATGTTCGCGCCGGAGGTAGCGGGCGGCGGGCACCACCTGACCGAGCGGGCGCTGACCGCGGAGGTGGCGCTGGCGGCTATCCCGCTGTGGCTGATCGGGCGCCTCCTCCTGACTCTGGGGGGATACGCGAGCGGCGCCCCGGGCGGTATCTTCGCGCCCATGCTGGCGCTTGGCGCTCTGATCGGGCTGGGATTCGCCGGTGTGTGGAACGCAGTGCTAGGGGGGATTGCGGCCCCGGAGGCGTTCGCAATGGTGGGGATGGCGGCGTTCTTCACGGCGGTGGTCCGTGCTCCGCTGACGGGCATCGTCCTGATTGCAGAGATGACCGGCGGATACGCGCTGATGCTGCCGCTTCTCGGCGCGTGCCTGGCCGCCTACGCCGTTCCGGAGTCGCTGGGGGACCGGCCGATCTATGAGGCGCTTCTGGAGCGTGATCTGACCCGCTCGGGGGACGCGCCCGCCGCTGAGCAGCCCCGCGTCCTGACGTACCGTGTCCATGAGGAGGCGCGGTTTGCACACCGCCTGGTGCGCGAGTTGGGCCTGCCGCAGGGCTGCATCCTGGTGAGTCTGCGCCGCGGGCACGCCGAGCAGGTGCCCACAGCGGCCACGCGCCTGCTGCCCGGCGACCGGGTGACGGTTCTGGCCGCGCCGACGGTGGAGAACGCCGCGCACCTGCTGCACGAGGGGTTCGAGATGCCGAAGCGGGACGAGGGAGACGGTAGCAGCGGTCCCGGCGGGGACGATCCGGGCGCGGGGAGCAGTGCCATGTAATGATGGCTATCGACCGTTGTGGCCGGTCGGTTGGGTGCCGTGGCCCATTGCCGCCGTGGACTGAAGTCCCGGCTTCTGTGATTCAAGCCCGCCTCCGCGGGCTAACGACAACGGGGGCAGCTACGGATTACCCGTAGCCGCCCCTCGCCCCAAGCAGCCCGCGGAGGCGGGCTTGAATCACAGAAGCCGGGACTTCAGTCCACGGCGGCAATGGGCCACGGCACCCAACCGACCGGCCACGGCGTACACCGGGCCGACTAACCCGTCTGGGTCGTGATATGGGGCAGGTGGCCCATCAGGCCGTCGCGGATGCCGGTGACGTACGGCTTGATCAGTTCCAGGTCGCGCTGGAAGTAGATCGGCACCCACGGGGCATCGTCCACCACGATCTTCTCGGCCTGGTTGTAGAGCGCCATGCGCTTCGCCGGGTCCGTTTCCGCGTCCGCCTGCTCGCACAGCCGATCGTACTGCGGGTTGCTGTAGGCCGTGCGGTTCTCGGGCGCCTCGGAGTGCAGCAGGAGCGAAAGGAAGTTCTGCGGGTCGATGTAGTCAGCGGCCCAACGCATGTGGAAGAAGTCGACCTCCCGGTTGTCGGTCGCCTTGAGGTACGCGCCCCACTCCATCTCATTCAGGTTCGTCTGCACACCCACTGCGGCGAGCTGCTCCTTCACCACCTCGGCCGTCTTGGCGAGGTCGGGCTGCTTCTCGCGGAAGGTCAGCGTGAGTGGCGGGAGGCCCTTGCCGTCGGGGAAGCCCGCCTCGGCCAGTAGCTTCTTCGATTTCTCCGGGTCGTACTCCAGTCCCTTGAGGTTCGGATCAAAGCCCGGAATGCCCTTGGGCAGCACCCCGTTCGCTCGCTCGTTGATGCCCAGTAGGACGCTCTGGACAATGGCGTCCTTGTTGATGGCATGGGCGATGGCCTGACGCACCCGCTTGTCCTTGAAGGGCTTGTAGTGTGTCTGGTTCATTCCCAGGTAGAAGGTGGCGGCGCGGTCGAAGGACTTGATCTGGTCCTTAAGCGTGGCGTCGTCCTTGACCTGCTCGTAGTCTCCCTTCTCCAGCGTGATCAGGTCGAGCTGCCCCGCATCATAGAGGTTGCGGGCGGTCTTGGCGTCCAGAATGATGGGGCGCTCAATGCGCGTCAGCTTCGGAGCGCCGCCCCAGTAGTCCTTGTTCGCGTCCAGCACCACCTTGCTCTGACGGGTGTACGAGGCGAGGCGGAACGGCCCCGTGCCGCACTGCCCCGCGTTCTTCTCGTCGATGGTGAACGCGCCGCCCTCGGTCTTGTTGCCCTTCTCAACCTCCTCCTTGGGAACCACATAACTGGTGGGGTAGGTGAGCTTGCCCAGGAAGTAGGCCCGTGCAGCGACCAGGGTGATCGAAACGGTCTTGGGGTCGATGACCTTAACGCCGGACAGGTCGGTCGCCTTGCCCGCAGCGACGGCATCCGCGCCCACGATGTCGTTCAGGTACGTCATCGCGACGGGGGAGTTGAGCTTCGGGTCAAGCGCACGGGTGATGCTGTATTTGACGTCCTCGGCGGTGACCGCACGCCCATTGGGGAACTTCACATCCCGCAGCGTAAAGGTGTAGGTCTTGCCGTCCGCGCTGATCTTCGGCATCTCCGCGGCGAGAAGGGGGATGATCTCGCTCTTCTCATTCCAGCCCACGAGCCCCTCGTACATCTGGTGGAGCACGTCGATAGTGGGGCCGTCGGAGACAAGCGCCGGGTCGAGCGTGGTGGGGTTCGCGGTCAGCGGGTAGCGCAAAACGCCCGGCACCGCGCCGGAGGCCGTGCCGCCGCCGCTACTGCCCGGGGAGGGGCAGCCCGAAAGCAACAGGCCCGCGCTGCCCGAGGCGGTGAGCACGAGCGCCGACGAGAGCACAAAGCGACGAGAAAAGGTGCGTGAAGAAGACAAGCGGCCAAACCCCCGTTCGGAAGTCCGTGATGGGAAATTATAACACGGCGCCCTGCCCCCTTCCAACCGGGCGGGCAGGGGCGGGACGTCGTGTGGGCCGCGGTTCAAGCCGCCAGAATGTCGAGCGCCTCGCGGATGCGCGCCTGCTGCGCCTCCCCCTCCGCGACCGCCGCCTGCAGGGCAGGCATCTCCGTGCGGATGGCTGCGTCGGTCACCTCCAGGTGATCCATGCAGGTGCGGTAGTTGCCGTACGCCATCTCCTGACGCGGGTCGCGCCGCCCGAACAGCCCCCGCTTGGGCGCGGACTCCAGGCTGTAGTTACCGGCCTTCGCCTCCCGTCGCAGCGCGGCGAGCGTCGACTCCCAGTGCTTCTTGTCCGTGTTCAGCCGCTCAATGCGGCGGCGGGGGCGCTGGAGACTCTCCTCGGTGCGCGCGGCTTCCGCGCTCAGCGCGGCGCGGGCGGCGTCGGCGATGCGGGTAGCCAGCGTTCGCGCCGCCTCCTCGAAGCCCGTGGCGACGGCGAGGTCCGCGCCCGCCAGGCGCGTATCCGCATGCCGCGCTGCGTCGGCGGCGGCCGTCAGGTCTGCGGGCAGGGAGATCGAGACCCCCGAGAGCGTCTCGGCCTCGTGCACCTTCGCCAGCGTCGTACCCAGGTGGGCCAGTGCCTTCTGTGCCTCTCCGCTGGCGCGCTCGGTAGCTGCCAGGACCAGACGGGCGACCGCGTTGGCGATGGGAGCGAAGTCCGGCTCGCTGAACAGGGTACGCGCCAGCGAGGGCTCGCGCCGCAGGCAGATCTCCAGATGCTCCAGCGCCTCGTCCTCACGTCCGGCGCGGGCGGCGTAGCGGGCGGCGTCGAAGCGGGCGTCCTGATCCTCGGGGAACTCGCGCAGGGCGCGGGCGCTGCTCTCCAGGGCGTCCGTGTGCTTTTCGAGCAAAGACTCCAGGTAGGCCCGGTGGCGCAACCCGTAGAGGTGGTAGAGGTCACTCTGCGACGCGCTCAAGCGGTACGCCTGATAGAACGCCTCCTCCGCCCCGGGCAGGTCCTTCTCGTACTTCCACTGAAGCCATCCCACCTGGAACCAGGTAACGTAGTTGCGCCCGCCGATTGAGCCCTGCTGCGTGGTCCGCAGCAGGCGCAGGGCATCCTTGAACTCCTCCTGCTGGTCGCGGCCCGTGGATGTCATCCCGCTCCGCAGCGCCCGCTGCGCCTCGTCGAGCAGTTCGGCCCCCGTCTCTGCCTCCTGGGCCTGACGGCGTGCGCCTGCGATCTCCTCCAGCATCTCGCGGTGGGTGATCATGGCTTCCGCGCGGCGCGCAAGGTCGCGCTGCACGGTGTCCACGGGGACGAAGCCGCCCTCCCCAACGGGCGATGCGGGGCGGGTCAGCAGGGAGAGAACGGCGCTCAGGGGGTCGGTCGGGCCACCGTAGTCGATCAGGCCGCGCAGCGCCGCCACGGCGGCGTCCTGCTGGGTCTTGTGGGCGAAGGCCAGGTAGTCGAGGATCTGAGCGGCGTCCTCTGCCGACATCTCGATCTGGTACTGATTGTCCAGGAAGCGCTCCGGCTGTCCGTCCTTCGGCGGGTGGGGGAAGAACTGACGCAGGTAGGGGCTGGGCATGGTGTTGTTATAAACCTCTGCAGGGCAGCATGGGCGGTAGTGCCGCAGTGTGCGCGTGTGTGGCGGGGGACGACCCTGCCACTCATTATTGCCCCAACAATCGCAAACTCGCTACCGAAAACTCTACGGGCGCCAGACCGGCCCGGGCTCCGTAGCGGTCGGACAAAGAGGAGGAAGGGGCGTTTACTCCCGGTTGTGGTCGAACTCTTCCACGAGGCGGCGCAGTTCAGCCACCTCGCTCTCCGAAAGATTGCCGGCGTCCGCCAGATAGGCGACGAACGGGCTGATGGAGCCGCCGAGGGTCTTCTGGACGAAGTCCTGCACCAGCCCCCGCATCAGGTCGGACTTGGAGACTGCGGGGGCGTAGAGGAAGGCGCCCCGGGCGTCCTCACTCTTGCTCCGGGTCAGGAACCGCTTTTCGCGCAGACGCTCCATCACGGTCAGGATCGTGGTGCGCGCCAGACCGCGAGGCTTGCCGAACTCCTCCGCCGCCTCGCGCACGGTTATCGGCGCGCGGTCGGTTACGAACCGGAGCAGCTCCAGTTCCTGCTCGCCAAGCTGCGGCTTGTCTGCCTCACGTCTTCCCATAGTGTTGCCCTTGTCACCCGGGAGTATACCTTGTTACTACTTTCGTAGTCAATTTGGCCCCTCTTCCCGTATAATGGCGTTGGAGCCGCACCGCAATGCCCCCCACTCTACGCCCCTCGCCAATACAGACCCGGGCCGGCCTCTACGCCCTTCGAGTCGTCTGTGTCGTCCTGGTGGCGGTCACCCTCGCCGGGTATGCGTTCTACACCACCGTGGGGATCGACTCCGACCGGACGGACGGGCCGGTAGTGCGGCACGCCTACTACCGTATCCAGTGGCCGGGCGACGGGGCTTTTCTCGTCACGGTCGGAGAGAACCACGCGCCGCCGCAGCCCGGGGAGCACCTGATGCCGTTTGACCTGGCGGGGCGCTTCTTCCAGGCCCCGCGGCGCGAACCCGGCGGTTCGCTCTGGCGGCGCCTCGGTTTCCGGTACGTGTACCGGGTGTGGGAGGTCCCGCCCGGAGCCCGGAGCGGCGCCCGTCCCTACCTGTTTACCCTCGGTGTGCCGGCCCCGCTCCTGCCCGCGTTCGCGGCGCTCCTGCTCGTTCTGCGGACCCGTCGGCGCCGGGCGCCCGCGGCTTGACAGCCTTGACAGCGGCGACACCCACTGGCTATACTGACAACCTGCCCGCCGGCGCCGCGGGCGCCCGGCGCCCGCTCCGGGCGCGCAAGGGTCTTCGTCCCACCGATTCGGAGAAAACAACGCTATGCAGGCTGTCATCCTCGCCGGGGAGCGCGGCGCGCCCCTGTACCCCCTCACTGCCACGCTGCCGCGTTCCATGCTGCCCCTGGCCGCCAAGCCCCTGGTGCAGTACCAGATGGAACTGCTCAAGCGGCACGGCATCAACGAGGCGGTGCTGTGCCTTTCCGTCATGCCGGAGAAGTTCGAAAGCCGCTTCGGCGACGGCAAGGAGCAGGGGATGGTCCTGCGCTACCACCGGGAACTGTTCCCGCTGGGCACCGCCGGCGCGGTGCGGAGCGTGGCGGACCGCCTGGTGGACGACGCGGTCATCATCCTGAACGGCCATGTCCTTACCGATGCCGACCTCAAGTACCTGATCGAGTTCCACCGGACCCACGAGGCGGGAGTAACCATGCTCCTGGCCCGGGTGCCGAACCCGTCCCGGTTCGGCGTGGTGGTGACCGACAACTCCGGGCGCATCCTGTCGTTCTCGGAGAAGCCCGCCGCTGAGGAGACGCCGTCAGATACGGTGAACGCCGGGGTGTACGTCCTGCGGCGCGACCTGCTGCGGCGCATCCCGCCGAACACGGAGTACTCGTTCGAGCGCCAGCTTTTCCCGCAACTGCTGGCCCAGAACGTCCCGATGTACGGGGTGGTGAACGAAGGGCGCTACTGGCGTGCCATCGCCTCGCTGCCGGACTACCAGATGGCGCAGTCCGACATCCTGCAGCGGCGCGTGGAGGTGTCCATCAGCGGAAACGAGGTGCGTGAAGGGGTATGGGTGGGCGAGGGAGCCTCACTCCACCCGACCGCCGACCTGCGCGGCCACATCTTCGTGAACCACCACACCGAGGTCGAAAAGGACGTCCGCATCTCGGGAGTCTGCTCCATCGGCTCCCACTGCCGTATCGGCGAGGGGGCCGTGATTGAGGACGCCATCATCTGGCGCGGTACCGTGGTCGAGCCGGGGGCGGTGGTTCGCGGGTGCATCCTCGGAGACCACTGCACGGTGCGGGCTGGCGCGACGGTGCAGCCAGGCAGCGTCGTGGGCGCCGAGGGCATCATTGCGTCGGTGGTTGCCAAGCTACCGTCTCGGGGCGACATCCAGCGCGCCTCGATCACGTTCGGCACGGACGGGTGGCAGGGTGTCATCGCCGACGACGTCACGGTTGACAATGTGCGCCTGGTCTCCCAGGCGATCTGCGACTTCGTCCGAACCGGGACGAACCCGGGAGAGGGGATCATCGTCGGGTACGACCGCCGGGCGCAGTCCGAGGTCTTCGCGACCGCCGCGGCGCAGGTCGTGATGGCGAATGGCCTGAAAGTACTGTTCTCAGAGCGCGAGTGCTCGTCCCCTGCGGTGTCCTTCGCCTGTCGTTACTACGGGGCGGCGGCAGGCATCGCTATCACGGCGTCGCACAACCCGCCGCAGTACAGCGGCCTGAAGATCAAGGCGCATTACGGCGGGCCCGCGACCTGGGAGATGGTGGGGCAGGTCGAGGAGCAGCTTCGAACCCTGCTGCGCAGCGGCGCGGCCCCCAAGGCGTCACGGGACAGCGTGCCCACGATGGATCTGGCGAGCCCCTACCTGGCGCACTGCGCACGCTTTGTGGACCTGAAGCGGATCGCGGCTGCTGGCCTGAAGGTGGTCGTGGACGCCATGCACGGCTCGGCCGCCGGCTACTTCGGGAGAATCCTGGGCGGCGCAGGGGGAGATGTCCACGAGATCCGCTCGGAACGCAACCCCTTCTTCGGCGGCATCAACCCCGACCCCAACCCCGGGAATATGGGCGCGCTGTTTGAGGCGGTGGTCGGCGCTGGCGCGGACGTGGGCATCAGTCTGGACGGCGACGGCGACGGTCTGAGTGCCTGCGACGCGGACGGGCGCTTCGTTTCCAGTCACCGCATCTTCGCTCTGCTGCTCAAGCACCTGGTTGAGGTGCGTGGCTGGTCCGGAGGCGTGGTCCGCACCGTCGCCACGACGCGCCTGCTCGACAAGATGTGCGCCCGGTACGGCCTGCCGCTCACGGAAACGCCCATCGGGTTCAAGTACGTGGCCGAAAAGATGCTGTCCGAGGACGTGCTGATCGGCGGCGAGGAGACGGGGGGCATCGGGGTGAAGAACCATCTGCCGGAGCGCGACGGGCTCCTGGCGGGCCTGCTGCTCCTGGAGGCTATGGCCGCGGCGGGCAGGCCCCTGGCCGCCATGATCGACGACCTGTTCGCGGAGTACGGGGGGCACGAGTTCACGCGTGTTGATCTGCACCCGCCGCAGGAGAAGATGCATCTGGTGATCTCGGCTCTGCTGTCGTTCCAGGAGACCGAGTTCGCGGGGGCGCGCTTGGCGAATATCGCCCGCAAGGACGGCACGCGGCTGGAGTTCGAGGATGGCTCGTGGCTTCTGCTGCGCCCCTCCGGCACCGAACCGGTGGTGCGGCTCTATGCCGAAGCTCCCAGCGAGGCGCGCGCCACAGAGCTTCTGGAGCGCGGCGCTGCCCTGGTGGGGAGCGTCTGACGTACGGTGGCAGCAGGGCGACCAGGGCGACGCCGGCAGGGGGCTCTGTCAGAAACCTCCCTGCCGGGCCGCACCCGCCTCTTTGAAGTCGGCGCGGTCGTCTGCGCGCTCGCTCTGCTTGTCGGTTTCGCGCCCCTCGGCACCGCCGAGTTCCTGGTGGCCTTGCCGTGGATTATCGTCGTGTCCGTCCTGTACGCCGTCTGGCGGCTGTGCCGCGAGTCCGGCGCAGCCGAACGGCTCGGATTTGTCGCCCCCTACCACATCGACCAGGACGACACCTATGGCTGCCTGTTCGTCGGCGGGCTCTTCTTTCTGAGCCTCGTGCCCATCATCATCCTGCGGCTGACGGTCACGATGCCGCGCGTTTACGCGCCCTGGCATTATCTCCTCTGGTGCGGCGTTCAGGACTTCCTGTTCTTCTCGTTGGTGCAGCGGAACCTGGAGGCGCACGTCCATCCGGCCTTCGCCATCGCCGCAACGGCGCTCCTGTTCGGCCTTTCCCACTATCCGCTGACGCCTTTCATGCTGACAACGGTCGTCGTGGGGGCGATATGGGGGTATCTTTATCATCGGACGCGATATCTGCTGTATGTGGTCGTATCCCACTGGATGCTGGGCATTATCGCGCTGGGGTAGACGGGTAAAGGGATAGACAGGGAAGCTTATGGGGCAGCAGCGGAGCCAGGAGAAGACCGCGCGCCTGCTCGCGTTCGCGCGGGACCGGTGGCGCGGCGATGTCGATCTGCGGATCGAGGACGCCTACAAGTGGCTCTTCCACGCGACCCAGGGCGGCGAACACGCCATTACCGACCCGGAAGGGCCGCGGGCGTGGCTGGAGCGCGAGTGGGCGACGCTGGGCAAGCCCCTCCCCGGCGATCGCCTGGTCGAGCCGTTGCGCCCGGACGCTGCTGTGGTCCGTCTGCACCTGCGCCCCTTCCGGGCGCAGGGCGGCAAGCCGGACGAACTCCTGACCGCCTTCGTTGTCAGCGCCCGCGCCTTTCGCGCCGACCGCACCGGGTTTGCCGCGGTGTGGCGTGCGCTGGGGGATGCCCTCAAGGCAGAGCCGCTGAACAAGGCTCTGACGCGGGCGGACTGGGAGCGACTGGAGCGCGAAACCGCCTCGGAGGGGTACCCGGCGATTCACCACAGCGCGCACTACGAGGCGGTGCGCAAACCGGCCTATCGCGTTCTTACCGCGGAGCAGGCGAAGCGCCTGGCAAAAAAAGGCGACAGGATATGAAATTTCGGACGTTTGGTGACGGGACGCCCGTCTCGGAGGTGGGACTGGGCTGCTGGCAGATCGGTGGGGCGGATTGGGGAGAGGTGGGGGACGACGAGGCGCTGGAGACCCTGCGCGCCGCCGCGGACGCGGGGGTCACCTTCTTCGACACCTCCGATGTGTATGGCCTGGGCCGCAGTGAAACGCTTCTCGGGCGCTTCTTGAAGGAGCGGGCCGCAGACCCGCTGTTCGTCGCTACCAAGGTGGGGCGCTTCCCGGAGCCGGGATGGCCGGAGAACTTCACCCCCGAAGGCATTCGCCGTCACACCGAAGCGTCGCTGTCGCGGCTCGGCGTGGAAGCCCTGGACCTGACCCAGCTTCACTGCATCCCGACCGAGGAGTTGCGCCGGGGCGAGGTCTTCGATACGCTGCGCGCCCTGCGGGACGAGGGGAAGGTGCGCCGCTTCGGGGCGAGCGTGGAGTCGATGGAGGAGGCCCTGCTCTGCCTGGAGCAGCCGGGGCTGGCATCTCTCCAGATCATCTTCAACGTTTTGCGCCAGAAGCCGATCGACGTGCTATTTGACCGTGCGAAGGCGCAAGGGGTGGCGCTCATCGTCCGCCTGCCGCTCGCCAGCGGGGTGCTCTCGGGCAAGATGACGAAGGAAACCCGCTTCGGTGAGCGCGACCACCGGAACTACAACCGGGACGGCGCGGCGTTCAACGTCGGCGAGACGTTCGCGGGGATTCCGTTCGAGGTCGCCGTGGAGTTGGCGGACGGTCTGGCGGCCTACGTGCCGGAGGGGCTGACCCTGGCGCAGGCGTCCCTGCGCTGGTGCCTGGACTTCGACGCCGTGACCACTATCATCCCCGGCGCAAAGCGCCCCGACCAGGCCCGCGCAAATGCCGCCGTGAGCGACCTTTCGCCGCTCCCGCCCGGCGTGCACGCTGACCTGCGCGCCTTCTACGAAACACGGGTGGCCGACCACATCCGCGGCCCGTACTAGGCCCCGTGGAGCCCGCCACAGCGGAACGAGAGAGCGAGGTGAGGCGCGCCCGCGACCTCGTCCTGCGCTACGGCTGGAATGCGACCGCATTTCAGATCGTGAACCCCGGCATGCGGCACTGGTTCTCGGCCGCGGGCGACGCTGTCATTGGTTATGTCCGCCGGGCGGGCGTCCGCGTCGTCGCGGGCGCGCCCGTGTGCGACGGCGAGCGCCTGGAGGCCGTTCTGCGCGAGTGGGAGGGGGAGGCCGCGCGCGCCGGGGAGCGCGTGTGCTACTTCGGGGCGGCGGGGCGCGTCCACGAGGTGCTGGGGGCGACTCCGGGGCACGCCACCGTTGTTCTGGGCGCCCAACCTGTGTGGGACCCCGCGGACTGGGCGGGCATCGTGGACGCCCGCGCGTCGCTGCGCGCGCAGCTTGCCCGTGCCCGAAACAAGGGGGTGCGCGTCTCTGAATGGCCGCCGGAGCGTGCGGAGAGGAGCGGCGCCCTGCGCGCCTGCCTTCGGGAGTGGCTGGAGACCCGTGGCCTGCCCCCCCTGCACTTCCTGGTGGAGCCCGAGACCCTGTCCGACCTGAGCGGGCGCCGCATCTTTGTGGCCGAGCGGGGTGCCACCGGGGAGGTGGTCGGCTTCGCGGTGCTGTCACCCGTGCCGCGCCGCAACGGCTGGCTCACCGAGCAGTTTCCCCGCGCGCGGGTTGCCCCGAACGGTACGGTCGAACTCCTGCTGGACGCCGCCGTCCGCGCCGTCGCGGCGGACGGCGCGGAGTACGTCACCATGGGCCTCGTCCCGCTCGCCGCGCACAACTGGAATCCGCGCGACTACAACCCGCTCTGGCTCTGCGCGGTGATGGCCTGGGTGCGGGCGCACGGGCGGCGCTTCTATGACTTCGCGGGGCTGGACGCCTTCAAGAGCAAGTTCCGGCCGCAGGGGTGGGAGCCCATCTTCGCCATCTCGAACGAAGCCCGCTTCTCCCCGCGGACCCTATGGGCCATCACGGAGGCGTTTGGCGGTCGGTCCCCCGTTTCCCTCGTGGCCACCGGCCTCTGGCGCGCTGCCGTCCAGGAGCTGCGCTGGCTCCGCGGCGGCGCGCAGTAGCGGACGCGCCGGGCGCGCTGCGCTGTCCTTATGACTTCCCGGATACCAGTTCGGCGTCGGCGCCGCGGGAGGCGCCGACCGTGTCGATTCCCAGGATGCGGTCGTACAGCGACATGAGGTTCTCCGCCTGCCAGCGGATGTTGAAGGTGTCGCGGACGCGGTTGAGCCCGTTCTGCGCGATCCGGGCGGCCAACTCCGGGTCACGCAGCAGGGTCAGTATGCCCTCCGCCAGGCCATCGGCGTCCCGCATGGGGACGATGATCCCACTGACCCCGTCTTCCACCGTCTCCTTGAAGCTCAACTCGTCGCTGGAGACCATAGGCTTGCCCATCGCCATGTACTCCAGCATGGCGAGCGAGATGCCCTCGTTCAGAGCGGACGGCATGGTGGCGATGTCCGTCGCCTCCATGAAGGGGATCGTGTTCGCCTGGAACCCGGCGAAGTGGAAGTACTTCTCCAGTCCGAGGCGGGCGACCTGCTCCTTCAGGGGCTGGTTCAGGGGGCCGTCGCCCACGATCAGGAACTGGACCGGGCCATACTCCTTCACGATCCGCGCGGCGGCGTCGATCAGGTACGTGTGTCCCTTCATCTCCGCGAGCCGCCCGATGGCGCCCACCACGGGCAGGTCGGGGTCCAGGCCCGCCTTGATCTTCGCCGCCCGCACGTCATGCTCGGGGTTGAAGCGGTCCAGTTCGATGCCGTAATAGGCCAGGTGGACCTTCTTCGGGTCGCGGGCCAGCAGGCGTATCTGCTCCTCGCGACACACCTCCGAGCCCACCACCACGTAGTCGGTCATCCGGTCAATCGGCTTGATGATCGTCCGCGTATGGCGCTTCATCTCTAGCGACGGCGGCACATGCTCGCTACGGAGCACGGCCGGGACGCCAGCGAGGCGCGCGGCGATGATGGCCTTCCGCGCGCCCTCCGGGCGGCAGGTGTGGACATGGACCACGCGCGTTCCATGCTCGCGGAACAGGCGCCGCAGGTTGCTCACATCCCGCAGGAAGCTAACCACGGCCTGGTCGCCGGGGTGCGGGGGGCGCAGGATCGGCACGCCCAGGGCGGCCGTCTCATCAATGAACCTCTGCGGGCTGGACCGGTGGATGTCGGTGTAGCCCGGCACGACCACGGCCGGCGTGTAGCGACGGGTGTCGAGGTACCGCAGCAGCATCAGCACGTGCAGTTCGACGCCGCCATAGACGTTGGTGTCGTGGACGAACGCGACGGGGAGGGGAGATGCCATGGTTTGCGCCCTTTACCAGTAGTAGGACCGGTTCTCGCGGTAGAACTCCAGCGAGCGCTTCAGGCCCTCCCGCAGGTTGATCTTCGGACTCCACCCCAGGCGCCCCTGGACCAGCCGGTAGTCCCCGTAGTAGTCGCCGATATCGATAGGCTTGCGGTCCGGCGGGTAGGGGATGACCTCGTACGAGCCGCCGCCGTTGATCTCAACCATCAGCGCGGCGAGGTTCTTCAGGTTGATGGTCTCATCGCTGCCGATGTTGAAGATCTGGCCGTGGGCGTTGCTGTCCATCGCCGAAAGGAGCATCAGGTCCACGCAGTCGTCCACATACGTGAAGTCGCGGATCTGCAGGCCGTCGCCCCATACCTGGATCTTCTGCCCATCGATCAACTGCTTGATCCAGATGCCCAGGAAGGTCTGTCGGGCGTCCTTCACGCGCATGCGCGGACCATAGGTGTTGGTCAGGCGCAGGGAGCAGCCCCGGATGCCGTACACGTTGTTGTAGAGGATGTGGTACCACTCCCCGGCCATCTTATTGACGCCGTTGACATCCACGGGGTGGAGCAGGTGGCGCTCGTCCACGGGCAGGTAGTCCGGCTTCCCGTAGATCTGGCGCGTACTCGCGTAGACCGTGATGATGTCCGGATTGTGGCGGCGGCAGGCTTCCAGAATGGAGAGCTGCGCGCGGCAGTTGATCTCCAGGTCCGTGTACGGGTCCTTCATCGAGTCCATGTGGCTCGTCTGGCCCGCCAGGTTGAACAGGTAGTTCTTGCCCTGGATGAGGTAGTTCATCGAGTACTGATCGCGGACATCCGCGATATTCACCCGAACTTTGTCCTCGATGCCGGCGATATTGCGCAGATTGCCACCGTACTCGGGCACCAGGGAGTCCACCAGGGTAACGTCCGCTCCCAGGTCCACCAGACGGCGCGCCATATTGCTGCCGATGAAGCCCAGACCGCCGGTGATCAGGACCGAGGCGCCGGAAAACGCCGACTTGTAATCGGGGGTCTCAGTCGCAGTGCTCACTGGGCCACCCCCTCACGCACCGCGGTGGCGACGGTCTCAATCTCCGCGCGCGTCAGCTCCGGATACATGGGGAGCGACAGAATCGTTTGCGCCAGCCGCTCGGTCACCGGCAGGTCACCCTTTCGATAGCCGAGGTCTGCGTACGCTGGCTGCAGGTGCGCCGGGATGGGGTAGTGGACATCGCAGCCCACGCCGCGCGCGGTCAGTGCCGTGCGCAGCGCCTCCCGGGCCTCCGGCGTCTCCGAAACGGTGACGTACAGGTGGTAGACATGGCCCGGTTCATCCTTCGGCAGCCCCAGGGGGAGCCCGCCCAGGAGCTCTCCATACCACTGCGCGCGCTCGCGGCGCGCGGCGGTCGCCGCGTCGAGGTGGCGCAGCTTGACACGCAGGATGGCGGCCTGAAGTTCGTCCAGCCGGGAGTTACGCCCGTTGAGGTCGGTGGTGTTGTACTTGGAGCCCCAGCCGTAGAAGCGCAGGCGGCGCAGGGACTCCGCAATCGCAGCGTCACGGGTGACCACCGCGCCACCGTCTCCCAGGGCGCCCAGGTTCTTGCTCGGGTAAAAACTGAAGCATGCGACCGCGCCGGAGGAGCCTGCCCGGTAGGTCTTGCCGTCCGCCCCCGCGGCGAACGCGCCGTGCCCCTGCGCCGCGTCCTCCACCACAGGGATGCCGTGGCGCGCCGCGACCGCATTGATCGCGCCCATGTCTGCCAGACGTCCGTAGAGGTGGACCGGCAGAACGGCGCGGGTGCGCGGGCTGATAGCCGCCTCCAGCGCCCGTGGGTCCATGTTGTGCGTCACCGGGTCTACGTCCACCAGCACGGGCTTCGCGCCCGTCTGTAGCACGGCCGACACCTGATACATACAGGCGTTGGCCACTGTGATTACCTCGTCCCCGGGTCCGACGCCCAGGGCGGCGAGCGCCAGATAGAGCGCCTCGGCGCCGCTGGCGACGCCGACGCCGTGCGCCGCGCCGCAGAACGCAGCAAACTCCTCCTCAAAGGCGGAGACCTCCCGCCCCAGGATGAACCAGCCACTGTCCAGGACGCCCGCTATGGCAGCGTCGATCTCCTCGCGTAGAAGCGCATTCTGGCGCTTCAGATCGCCAAACGGAATGGCGTGAGAACTCATGTCCGCGATATCCCTCCAACCGTCTGCATATCCGGTAAGAACACCGATGAGAAAACGTCAGACCGCGTTACCGGGGGACGAAGCCGCGCGTCAAGTCGAAACTTGGGAGCGCAATTATCATGCCATCACCCGGTAGGGCTTGACGGGGGGCGCGCTGCCCTCCGCCCTAGCGCGCAACCGCGCGGGACGGCTGCCCGGCCGCCTCCATCGCCCCCAGGATACGGCTAATGCCGGCCCGGGAATCGAAGAGTGTCTGTACCCGCGCGAGCCCTGCCTGCCCCATTCCGGTGCGCAGGTCCGCCGACGCCGCGAGGCGGTCCAGGCGCGCGGCGAAGGTATCGTAGTCGTCGGGGGGGACCAGGAAGCCTGTCGCCTCCTCCTCCACGATGCCGGGAATACCTCCAAGGTTCGAAACGATGACCGGCAGACCCACCGCCATCGCCTCCAGCGACACCAGGGAGTAGCAGTCCGCGCGGGTCGGGAGCACGAACACATCGCTCTGCTGGTACAGACGAAGTAGCTCCGGGCTCTTGTTCTTCAAACCCTCGTGGATGACCACCCGCGCGCGCCGGTCCGCGGGCAGGTCGGCCAGAAGACCGCGCACCGTATCCCCGTCCCGCGTGCCGACGTGCAACTCCCAGGGCTCGGCGACCTGGGTCTCCCGGGCCCACCGGAGCAGCAGGTCGCCGCCTTTGCGCAGGAAGTCGCCGCCTATGAAGAGGATACGCACCACGCCGTCTCCCGGCTTCTCCTCCGGGGCCGGGCGAAACAAGCGCGTATCCACGCCTGGCGAGACCGGCGTGACCTTCTCGGCAGGCACGCCATAATCCCGAATCAGGCTCTGCGCGACCCAGTCGTTCCAGGGGAAGAAGTGGGACGCCGCCGCATACAGGCGTTCCGTGGCGCGACGCTTGAGCCCTCCCAGGAAGCGGGCGCGGCGGGAGGTGTACCCGTAGTGCTCGCCCATCGCCTCCATCTGGATCGGGGTCATGTCCATGACCAGGAACGCGGGCGCCTGCTCCACCAGATCCACCACGCTCTTGGCAGCCCAGGTGGCCCAGAGTACCGCTCCGAACCGGTGCGGGTCACCGAGCCCTTCGCGGATCTCGCGGACCCCCCGGAGCGTACCTTTGACGCCGCCCGGCACACCTGGAAGGCGGGCCAGCAGGCCCCCGTCCCCCTCATAGCGCACCGGGACCCAGTGCGCCTCCACATCCCCCCGGCGCTCCACCAGCGCCTCCTCGAAATTGAGGGCCTGCGTCCGCAGGCCCACCTGTTGATCCATGACGAAGGCAAAGCGGTGCATTCTTGTGATCTCCGCGCCGGACTTAGAGCGAAACCGCGCTGCCGGTTTGGGCCGCCTGGTATCCCGCCTCCACGATCTCCTGCGCTGTGAAGCACGCCTCCAGGCTCAGCATGCCTTCCGGCTCGATCCCGCTTTCGATGCAGTGGAGGAAGTAAGCAGCGTGGTTTTCGTGCCCTGCCGGGATCGGATCATGGGGGATCATCTCCACCCCGTTTCGGCCGCCCCGGTCCAAACGGATCGCGTCTCCGGACTGCGACAGGGTGCCGGTGGTGCCGTAGACGAGCGGGTAGCCGCAGGCGTCGCCGCCCTGCTGCGACCAGGTCCCCTCCAGGATGGCGATTGCCTTCTCGTAGCGCGCCACCATCACGGCGTTGTCGTCCACGATGTCGTAATCTTTGGTCAGGTTGCCCGCCGTGCCCCAGACGGCCTGCGGACGTCCCAGCACCACCGCGGCAAAGACCGCGCCGTAGCAGCAGAAGTCCGCGCCCGCGCCGCCGCCGTTCTTCTCGGCGTCGTAGAGCCACTCGACAAACTCAGGCCCGCAGCCGATCTCCTTCGGCCCGGCGTGCCCCATGCGCTCCTTAACCTGCCAGACATCGCCCACGGCGCCCTCGCGCACAAGGCGGAGCAGGGTCCGGCGCCCGGGCTGGAACGCAGGCCACCAATTCGTCAGAAACGGCACCCGGGTCTCCCGGATGACACTTCGGATGCGCTCTGCGGCTTCCAGGTTCACGGCGAGCGGCTTTTCCGCCGTGACGGCCTTGCCCGCCCGCGCGGCGGCGATGATTATCTCCGTCTTGGAAAGGTTGTCCGAGCCGATCTGGAGGATGTCGAATGTCTCCTTCTCCAGCATCTCGCGCCAGTCGGCATACACGGTGGGGATGCCGTAGCGCTCCCGGGCGCTCTCGGCGAGCGCGGTGTCGGGTTCGGCCACGGCGACAATCTCGGTGCGCTCGTGGTTCTTCCAGTTATTGAGGAGTCCGCCGATATGGCCGTGGACCAGGCCAGCGACGGCGACCCTATAGGTCTTACTTCCGTTGGGCACGTGTTTCCCTTTCCGCCGGGGGACGCCCGGCGATACTGGAGTATAGAACAACCCGAAACACACTGTCAAACCGACGAGGAGTGCGGCAGCCTTCGGGGGGCGCTTGACTGCCCCCTACCGCTGTGCTACCATTTTCCTGCCATGCTGGACATACGACGCATCCGAACCGAACCCGACGCTGTGAAAGCCGCCCTCGCCAAGCGCGGCGAGTCCGCCGAGAAGATCGATCAGCTTCTCCAGATCGACGTGGACCGCCGGAAGCTGACCACCGAGGTCGAGTCCCTGAAGGCGGAACAGAACCGCCTCGGACCCGAGATCGCGAAGAAGAAGAGGGCTGGTGAGGACGCGTCCGAACTGCTGGCGCGCTCCACGGAGCTAAAGGCGGCGATCGCCCAGCGGGAGGAGCGGCAGCGGGAGCTGAACGAGGCCCAGGAGACGCAGCTGGCGAAGCTGCCGAACCTGCCGGACGACGCCGTGCCGGCCGGTGGCGAGGAGGCGGCCCAGGTGATCCGCCCCGAGTCGCGCCCGCTGCGTGAGTTCGACTTCGAGCCGAAGGCGCACTGGGACCTGGGGGCGTCGCTCGGACTGTTTGACCCGGAGCGGGGCGCGCGGCTGGCGGGCTCCGGCTTCATTGTCTACACGGGCATCGGCGCGCGTTTGGAGCGGGCGCTGATCCAGTTCATGCTGGACCTGCACACGGAGAAGCATGGCTACACCGAGATCGGCCTGCCGTTCGTGCTGTCGCGCGAGTCGATCACGGCGTCGGGGCACATCGTCAAGTTCGGACCGGAGATGTACCGTGACGACGAGGCGGATCTTTTCTTCGTGCCCACCGCCGAGCCTGCGCTGGTAAACCTGCACCGCGGCGAAATTCTGGAGCCGGGTGTCCTCCCGCTCAAATACGTGGCCTACACGCCCTGCTGGCGCCGCGAGGCGGGCGCGGCGGGCAAGGACACGCGCGGCCTGCAGCGGGTTCACCAGTTCGATAAGGTAGAGATCTTCCGCTACGCGCTGCCGGAGACCTCGGGGGATGCCCTGGAGGAGATGACCGCGGAGGCGTGCGCCGTGCTGGACGCGCTGGAGCTGCCGTACCGCCTGTTGCTGCTGGCGGCGGGGGACATCGCCTTCGCGGCTGCCAAGACCGTGGATGTGGAGGTGTGGTCGCCGGGGGTGAACAAGTGGCTGGAGGTGTCCTCGGCGTCGAACTGCACCGACTTCCAGGCGCGCCGCGCCGACATCCGTTTCCGCCGCGAGCCGGGCGCGAAGCCGGAGTTCCCGCACCTGCTGAACGCCTCGGGCACGGCGCTGCCCCGCGTGGTCGCCGCGCTGCTGGAAACGCACCAGAATGCGGACGGCACGGTAACGGTCCCGGCCGCCCTCCGCCCGTACCTCGGCGGTGTGGAGCGGCTCGGAGAAGGGGGCGCGGGATGAGAGGTGTGGGAGGCATCGTCGCCCTTCTCGTGCTCGCGGCGGCTGCGGCCTTTGCCGGCGGCGCGGCGGCGCAGACGGGAGGCGCCGACCCGGTCATGCCCGACGCGCGGGTCCGCCAACTTCTGGACCAGCTCAAACTGAAGTACAGCCTGACCGCGCTGAAGAACTACGAGGTGGACTTCACGCTGAAGGACCGCCGCCGGCAGACCGTGTTCGTAAACTCAAACACGGAGACGTTCGGCAGGCAGGAACTGCGGCAGGTCACCTCCACCGCCTTCCAGGTGGAGGGTGCGCTCCCGGCGGATACGGCCAACCGGCTCCTGGAGGACAACGACCGGCGCAAACTCGGGGCGTGGCGTACGGTGCGCGACGGCGGCAAGACGTACGTCATCTACGCTGTGCAGATTCCGGCGCAGACGGACCCGCAGACGCTGGAGGAGGCGATGGACGCGGCGAGGTCTACCGCGGATGCCATGGAGCGCGAGGTTACCGGCAAGGACGAGTTCTGAAGTACCGCGCCCGCGGCGGCGGGTTTTCGCATTACCCCGGTTGAGGTAAGAAAGGACCGGCCATGATCCCGCTGCGCGACGAAAACCCGACCCGTACCACGCCCGTTCTGACGTGGCTGCTTATCCTCGTGAACGTGCTCGTGTACTTCGCCCAGGCAACCGGCGGTGTGTATGAAACGCGCGCCGGCATGGGCGGACCGATGGCTGGCTGGACGATGATTCCTGTGGAGGTGACGCAGGGAATCGACATCCCCATCAACGGGCCGACCCTGCAACCGACCTGGCTTACCCTCTTCACCTCCATGTTCATGCACGGCAGTCTCCTGCACCTGGGCGGGAACATGCTGTACCTGTTCATCTTCGGGAACAACATCGAGGACGCGCTGGGCAAGGTTCGCTTCCTCCTGTTCTACCTGGTCTGCGGCGTCGCGGCGGCTGCGGCTCAGATCGCCATCGGCCCGCTGTCGCAAATCCCCACGCTCGGCGCCTCCGGGGCGATCGCCGGGGTATTGGGGGCGTATCTCGTCCTGTACCCCAGGGCTCGGGTGGACTCGCTGGTGATTCTGGGCATCTTCATCACCCGGGCCAGCGTCCCGGCGTTCTTGCTGCTGGGCTTCTGGCTGGTGTCGCAGTTCTTTGGCCAGTTCCTTGGCATCCTGCGCGAGTCGCAGGGGGGCGTGGCATACATGGCCCACATCGGCGGGTTCCTCGCCGGGATGCTGCTGATCCGCCTGTTCGGCGCAAAGCCGCATGACGGACGTCCTCTAGATCGTCGAAGAGATATCCCCACCTACCGGGTCTATCGGTATTGATGAGAACCGCTCCCTTGTTTTCCCTGCGTCCTTTTTCCGTACGGGGCGCGGCGCTCCTTGTCGCCGCCACCGTACTCCTGCTGCTTTCCACATGGCCCGCTCGCGCAGACCGCCTCGATACCGAGTTTGAGAAGCTCATCGGTCCAGCGTTTGCCCGCAGCTACGCCAGCGCAAACGGGCTGGAGACGGACCCGCTCCTCCTGAACTGGGTGCGCGAAACGGGGCGGCGGGTGGCGGCGCAGGCTCCCCGGCAGGACATCACGTACACATTCGGCATCCTCGGCTCGGACGTCAACAACGCCTTCGCGCTGCCCGGCGGCTACATCTTCGTGTCCCGTGGCATGCTCGATTCGGTGGACTCGGACGACGAACTGGCCTCCGTGCTGGCGCACGAAGCGGGGCACGTGGCCAAGCGCCACGCGACCCAGCACCTCGGCGGGCAGATTCTCTTCCAGGCCATCTTCCTTTCCCTGAGCGACCGCGACTACCGCCGCTTCGGGGAGGTGCTCAACGTCTTCAACATCCTGCGGACGCTGGACAAGAGCCGCGAACTGGAGGCGCAGGCCGACGAAGAGGGAATACGGTACGCCTACGCCGCGGGCTACGACCCGGAGGGACTGGTGGCCTTCTTCGAGGGGCTGGGGCGCGGGCGGGTCAGCGCGGTCGAGGCGTATCTATCGACCCATCCGGCCGTAGCCGACCGCATCGCGGCAGCGCGGCGCGACCCCCTGGTGAGCCCGACGGACCCGGCGATGCGGGAACGTACCGCCGCGGGGCTTGCCGCGCGCGGGCTGGCGGGCAGCGCCGCCGCCTTCCGCGCGGGGGCGGACCCGCTCTCGCTCGCGGTGCTGCCGCGGCCCGTGACCGTCCCCGAGGTGCTGGGCGCGGAGCGCGCGGGTGTGATAGAACAGACGGAAAATGCGCGGAAGGCGCTCGGGCGCATCCAGGGGGTACAACGGCTCGGCAGCGGGCTCCAGCAGCTCTCTCTGGTGAACTCCCAACTGGGCGACCTGCGCTGGATGTACATGGCGGCCCGGGCCTACGCGGTCCACGAGCGCATCGCGGACGTTTACGGGCGTACGGCGCGTGTGATTCGGACGGCGCCCGGTGCCTATGACGCGCTGGCCAGTTACTTCGGCAACGTGCCCGCCGGAAGTGAGACCGCGCTGAACGCAAGCGTCGGGCGGGGTGAGGTGCGGGAAGCCCTGGAGCGGCTGCAAGGCGTGGCGGTCCCGCTGTCCCGCGCGGAGAAGGCGTGCGTGGCGGTGCTGATCGACCTGAACAACCGCTTCCTGCGCACCGGCGGGCTGCTCGGCTGGCTGCGCTACCTGGCGCTGGAGGCGACCCTGCGCTACGCCGAGAGTGAGCTGGCGCGGGCGGACAAGCGCAGCGGCGAGGCGTGGCGCCTGCTCTCGATGGCGCAGATGCGTCGCTACGAGGCGCGCCTGAACACCCTGATTCCAGAGGACGCGCCGGACCGGCGGGCGCTCTGGTTCGACCTGGCGCAGCGGCGCTTTGGGGCGGCGTTCCCTACAGCGGGGCCGGCGGGGACCGCGTCCGTGCGCGGCGCGCTCGCGGTGCAGCTTGCGGCGTCCGTCAGCGACCTTTCGGCCGGGAAGCCCGCGGGCACTCTCTGGGCCGACTGGGTTCTGGAGAAGCGGGGAACGCCCGAGAACATTGTCACCGCCCTGCGCCTTTTGACCCTGGACCTGGAGCGCGAAATCGCCTTCCGGGAGCGCTACGCCACCCATGACCGAGCAGAAGCAGCAGCAACACCCATCACCCCCTCCCTCCTCGCCGTCCCGGCCGGGCCTTAACGCCGCGCGGGCGCTCCTGTGGGCGCTGGTCCTAGTCGGATTCCTCGCGGGCGTCTACGGCGCCCGGCAGCGGTACCGGATCGAAAAGGAGAACCGCCGCGTCGAGATCACGCTGGACTGGAGCGAGGTCCGCGCGCTGGCCGCCGCTGAGGGCGTGGACTCTGTCGAGGTGCTGACTCGCTTCAAGGCGGCGGGGGTGACCTCTATTGCGGTAACTGAGGACACCATCGGCTCCCTGGAGGACGCCCGCCGCATCGCGGTGGCGTCCGCGGACGCCCGCTCCACCGTGCTCGCCGCGCCGTCCGCGGACGCCGGCGCGGACTTGGCGCGCGTAGCGGAGGCTCTGCGAGCCAAGACGCGCTACGAGGTGCAGACCGCGTCCGCCCCTGCCGGGGCGGCGAGCGCGGAGCAGCGCATCGCGCAGCCGTGGGCGCTGGTGCGGAGCGTGGGCGTGGGGCTGGACCCGGAGGTGGTGGCGGACATACGCGCGGCCGGTCTGGGCGTGGTGGGGCGCCCCGCCAACTGGCGCGGCGTCGGCCCGCACGGCATCGTCTGGACTCTGCGCGGCCTCAAGGAGCAGGGAGTCCACAGCGTCGTCTTTGCCGGAGACGAGGTGCTGGGCTACGAAGGGTATATCGCCGACGACCCGGAGAAGCCGGAGCAGGCGTCTACGGCCTCGGCGCTGCGCGACCTTGACCTGGTGTTCGGCTCGGTGGAGTTTGGCAAACAGAAGGGGGATGCCCTGCTGGCGCGTAAGGCCGCGGATCGCACCGCGCGCGTCCACACGGTCACGGGCGCGGAGATGCTGAACGCGAACGTGTCCGGGAATGTCCAGCGGTTCGCGCTCGCGGCACGCGAGCGTAACATCCGCCTTCTCTACGTGCGCCTCTTCGTCAGTGAGCCGGATGCCCTCGCCTTCAATGCGAAGTACGTCGGCCGGATTAAGGCGGCGCTGGAGCGGGGCGGTCTGGTTCCCGGTCCGGCGCATGGCTACGCGCCCCTGTCCACTCCGCTCCCGGTGCGTCTGCTCATCGGCGCGGGGATCGCGGCGGGCTTTGTGCTGCTCCTGGACGCGCTCACGGGCCTCCTGGGCGGCGGGCGTGCAGGCGTCCTGGTTGGCGCCGCGGCCGTGCTCGGGGCGCCGCTCCTGCTGGCGCTGACGGCGCTTCCCCTGTCTCTGGGGCCGAAACTGGCCGCGCTGACCGCCGCCTGCATCTTTCCCTCTCTCGGGTTGCTGCGCGCCGACCTGCTCGCGCCCGCGCCTGAAGGGCGCCCGGCGCTTGCCACGGCTCTGGGGCGCTTCCTGTCCGCGTGCGCCGTCACCCTGACGGGGGCGGCGATGGTGGTGGGGCTCCTGTCCGACCGTCTCTACCTGCTCAAGGTAGAGGGCTTTATGGGCATCAAACTCGCGCACCTGGTCCCGGTGCTCCTGGTGGCGCTGGTAGTGGCGCTGGACCTGCGGGTGCGCCGCGGGCGCGGCTGGGCGGCGACCCTGGAGGCCGCCCGCACGCAGGTCATGGGCTGGATGAACGACCCGGTGCGGGTGTGGCAGGTGGTCGCGGCGGCGGTCGCTCTGGGGGCGCTCGCCGTGCTGGTGATGCGCTCCGGCAACGAGGGGAGCGCGGCAGTGAGCGGCCTGGAGCTGAAGATCCGGGCTCTTCTGGACCGTCTGCTGTACGCCCGGCCCCGATTCAAGGAGTTCCTGATCGGGCATCCGGCGCTGGTGCTGGCGCTGATACTGGCCGCTCGTGGGCATCGGCGCTGGGCGATGCCGCTGTTCGTGGTGGGGGCGGTGGGGCAGGTGTCGCTGCTGAACACATTCTGCCACCTGCACACCCCGCTGCCCGTCTCGCTCTGGCGCGCGTTGCTGGGGATAGGCATCGGTGTTATAATCGCACTGGCCTGCGCGGGCGCCGCCGCCGCTGCTGCGGGCCGATTCTACCGGAGCCGCCGCCGCCGACCCGCCGCCCGTGCCGACTGAAACCTCCTCTTCGAACTCCCGCATTCGCGTGGCCGCGCTGGGCTACTACGGCTTTTCCAACCTCGGCGACGAGGCCGTGCTGGCGGGCATCCGGTCGGCGCTTATGGCCGAGCCGGCGTTCGCGTCCGCGGACCTTGACTTTCTGGTACTTTCCCACGCGCCCGCGGAGACGCAGCGCCTGCACCCGGGCGTCCGCGCCGCTGACCGCTGGCGCTGGCGCGACGCGGCCGGCGCCCTGACCGGCTGCGACCTGTTCATCCTCGGGGGCGGGAGCCTGCTCCAGGACGCCACGAGCGCCCGCTCGGTCCTGTGGTACGCGCTGATGGCGTCGATCGCCCGGCGCAAGGCGCGCCGGGTGCTGTGGTGGGGGCAGGGCGTTGGGCCGCTGAACGCGGGCGTGTCGCGGCGGGCGGTGGGGTGGCTGGCGAACCGGGCGGACGCCCTGACGGTGCGGGACGAAGATTCCGCGCGGCTTTTGAAGGCGGTGGGCGCACGCGGGTCTATACAGGTGGTCGCCGACCCCGCGTTTGCTCTGGAACCTTCCCGAAGCACCGCCACGGCCGACGCCGCCGCACCTTCCCCCGAAACCATTTTCGCCCTGCGTCACTGGAAAGACGACCGCCTCGGCGCGGCGCTTTCGCCCGGCGCGGGGGGCGCCGCCACCCCGCCCGGGTGGTACGGGGCCAGTCCGCGTGCGGTACCGATGCATGTCCCCGAGGACGCCGAGTACATGGCGCGGGTCCTGCCGGGGGTGCCGCAGGAGGATTGGCGGGCGTCGGGCCGGTCGGTGGCGCAGGTGCTGGCGCGCTTCGCGGAGGCGGAACTGGTGGTGGCGATGCGCCTCCACGCTCTGATCTTCGCGGCGCGGTGCGCGGTGCCGTTCGCGGCGCTGTCCTACGATCCGAAGGTCGAGGCGCTGGCCCGGGCAGCGGGCCAGGAGGATGCGCTGCTCCCGGTCGCGAACCTCGCTACAGCGGATGAGGTAGGGCGCCTGGTGGAGCGGGTGCGTGCCACGGCTCCGGAGAGGCGTGAGCGGCTGGCGGTCTTCGCGGAAGAGCAGGCGCAGCGAGCGCGCATTCCCGCGCGTGTGGCGGCGGACTTGCTGAACGGTTCGAGGTAAGAAGGCTTGGCAAAGACGAGGACACATTCGCGCGCCGTCGCCCCGACGACGGTGACGGCGGCCCCGAACCGGGGGAATAACCTGGCGGCAACCCTGGCCATGCTGGGCCTCCTGGGCGTGACCCCCCTGGCCGTCGCGCCGCCCGCGGTCCTCGCCGCGGACGAGCCGCCTGCGGCGCCCCCCGCCCCGCAGGAGCCCGCCGCCGCGCCGCAAGGTCAGGAGACGGCGCCCCCGTCCGACCCCACGGCGCTGCCACCGGCGCCCGTGTGGCCGCCGCTCTGGCCACCGCCGCTGCAGATTGCCCAGACACCGGGTGTATCACCACCCCCGAACGCGCTGCCTCCGCTGCAGCGATTGGCCTCCGGCTACCTGCCGCAGGCGCCCGCGTGGCCGCCGACCTGGCTCTTCCTGGGGGGCGCCCCGACGTTCGCGACCGGCACGGGCGCCCTGGGCGGAGGTCAGGGAGCGGGGAACATTACCCCGGTGAAATCGGGGAACGGCGATGGCGTGAAGGAGAGCGCCATCAAGCCGGTCGGGCAGGGGCACGTCCAGCAGTTCCAGGGCAACTCCGCCGAGAGGTGGCTGGGCTCGTGGGCGCGCAACCTGTACGTATCCGGCGGCTCCTCGCTGTCCTCACGCTCGTTCAGTGTCCAGGGGTCGGCCCAGGCGCAGGAACTCTACGAACAGCAGAACAACGCCCTGTTCTTCGGCACGCGTCAGCTCGGGCCGTTCCAGCAGAACATGGACCTGACGATTCAGGGCTCCCTGTTCAATGCCTTCAACGTTAACGCCCGCCTGACCAACACCCGCCAGGGCAACTACCTTAACCAGTCCTTCGGGTTTAACTACAAGAGCAAGGGCACCGAGTTTAACATCGGCGATGTGAACGCGTCGCTGCCCGGCAACGAGTTCGTGACGTTCGCCCGAACGCTGCGCGGCCTGACCTTCGGGCGCGACTTCGGCAACGGCATGCGCCTGCAGGGCGTGGCCTCCATCACGCAGGCCGTCACCCGGCGCGGCACGTTCTTCGGGAACGGGACGCGCGGTCCCTTCCCGCTGAACACCTCCTACATCATTGAGGGATCGGAGCGGGTCCGCCTGAACGGGCGAGATCTCCAGCGCGGCTCGGACTACGTCATCGACTACCTGATCGGCCAGATTACCTTCCAGGGCGGCCTGATCGTCAACCCCGAAGACACAGTCGAGTACACCTACGAGGCGCAGAACTTCAACTCCACGCCAGGCATCCTGGGGGGCCTCCGCTGGGAGATGCCGTTGGGGGAGGGGAACCAGATCGGGTTCACGTGGCTCCAGCAGAAGTCCACCTCGGGCTCCCGGGGCACCCAGGAGATCGTGGAGCGCTTCCCCGTCGTCGAGGACCTGAGCTACCCGTACAACCTGGCGTCGATCATCGAACCCGGCACCCCGGTCGAGATTCGCTACCTGGAGCAGCTTCTGGTCGAGAATGTTGACTACCAGCTCAACCGCGACCAGCGCTTCTTCCGCCTCCTGCGGCGCTTCCCGCCGGACACGGCGTTCAACGGCACGCTCTCGCTCAGCGCGCGCTACCGGCCTGTCCGCCAGTCGTCCGTGGGCGGGGACCGCTCGGTGCTGGGCATCGACGGCTCCTACAAGCTCAACCAGAACGTCGACTTCAACCTCCAGCTCGGCCAGAGCGGCGGCCAGCAGAACCAGAGCGGCAACGCCATGTCGCTCACAACCACCTTCCGCAGCGACTTCGGGGGGCGCGACGGCGCCCTCAGCGGCTCCCTGAACTGGCGCGACATCGGCGCGGGCTACTCCAATATTGACTCCGTTGCTGGCGCATTCCAGAGGGCGGAGAAGGGGATTCGGGGGTCGCTGAACTTCGCGCCGACGTCCTACCTCCAGATCACAAGCAGTCTGAACCAGACGAAGCTGGCGAGCACCAGCTTCAACACGGGGGGGACAGATGCAAACAACCCGGCATCCTTGATCTGGAACGATAACCGCAACTTCAACCTGGGCTTCTCCCTGACGCTGCCCAACCTGCCCAAACTCGACTTCTCGCACGCCGAGACGACGCAGAAGGCGCTGGTGGAGTCGGGGACCACCTCGAAGTTCTCCAGCCAGCAGCTCAACCTGAACTGGCAGAAGGGTATCGTCGGCCTGTCGGCGTCCCTGGGACGGACCGCTTCGCGCGGACGCACCGTGTTTACCACCGGCTACACCAATCCGCTGGGCGGCCTGACCACCGGCAGCCTGATTGGTGACTACACCAACGGCCTGAACACTTCGCACACCGACTCGGCGTCCAACAACAGCCGGTTCCGCATCTCTCTGAACCCCGCCTCCTGGATCAGCGTGGTCGGAAGTCTCGGGTTCTCGAAGACGAAGTACGGCTCCACGTCGCTAACGAACGAGAGTGGCTCCACCACGGACGCCCGCGACTCCAGCATTGGCGTGAGCCTGCCGCTGAACAGTCGCCTGGCGTTCACGCTCAACTATGTGGAGTCCTCCAACGGCCGCACGGCGACCGGAAACTCGAATCCGAACAACGGGGGCGGTACGGTCATCGACAACAGTATCGCCGGGCAGAGGACCCGGACCTATGGCCTGAACGCCCACTACATCCCATGGGACAACCTGGACCTGAACTTCGACCTGTCGCGCTCGCTCCAGTTGATCCCCGGCTACGACAACACCAACAACAACACCTTCCAGTTCACCGCCAGCTACACTCCCGACCCGCGCATCAGCATCCTGGCGAACGTGGTCAGCCAGGACGTGCAGTACATCGGGACCCAGCAGGGAAACAGCGGCAATAAGTCCTACTCCCTGTCTGCTACGGCCGGCCCCTTCGGGAAGCTGACGTACACCGCGAGCTACCAGTTCATGGACACCGGCTCGCTGCTCTACAACACCGGCAGCAGCGTGATTCCGGGCATCGGCGACACGGGCGGCAGTCTCACCAACTATCTGTCTCAGAACCAGAATCTGACCATCTGGAGCCTGCGGGCAGACTACCCCATCGGCCCGAACCGCTCGATCTTCCTGCAGTGGCAGTCACTGGACTCCCGCTCGCCGGGCTCCGGGAACGGCACGATGGACTACTACACCGCGAGCAACTACCGGCGCGGCGCGGGCACCCTGGGCCTGGCGTTCCGCCTTTCGGAGCTGCTCAACCTGACGTTCGACGTCAACCTGATCGATATGTCCGACCGGGAGCGTCCGGACTACTCGTACCGCGCCCGCGCACTGAACATGGACCTGTCCGCGCGGTTTTAGAGCAGAAACCTGAAGCCGCCGCCGCGCGCGGCGGTCATACTTCTTCGGTAAACGAATTTCCGCCCGGTCGCACGCGCCCCTGTCGCCGCCCTTTCCCCGCACGCTCGGGGCGCGGCGCGTGCCCCGGAGAAACACGGAACCGGTGCGCCGCCGCGTGGGGATCGCCCCGCCGCCCGCCCGGAGGAGACAGCAAGAGGCATGTTCCAGCATCCCACCACACGCCGAAGGTCGGCCCCGCGCGCCGTCGCCGCTGCCGTTCGGCTCATCGGTGTTCTCACCTGCGCCTTCGCCCTGGTCGCGGCGCCCTTGGCGCCCCCCGCAGCGGCGCAGCAGCAGGCGCCCCGCCAGCGTGCGCCCTACGGCAACGTCGTCAACCAGCGCTTCCACACCGTCAGTTCCGGCCCGCAGTCAGCGGTGATTGTGGATATCGAGGCCGGTGCGCCGCGTGAGCAGGTCGCCGCCGCGATTCGCCGGCGCGTCCAGGCGGACTTCCGCAGCCGCGCGCGCAGCCTGGCCGGCCCCGTGCGCCGTCTGCGGGCTGCGGGCGCCCTGAAGCCCAACACTGCGTTGCCGATCTCGACCATCGTCATGGAGCGCGAGGACGGCAAACTGGTTATGCCCTCCTGGAAGTCGCCCGGCGCCACCCGCGCCGTCGGCGGCGGCACCCTTACGTTCGATTTCCAGGGCTTTTCGAACGCCGACCGGGACTTCCTGCAGCAGTTCGTGGCGCTGGCCTACCCGCGCATCGTCGCACTGTACGGCCAGCCGGCGGTCAGCGGCACGGTAAAGGTCATCAACTACGGCCCGCTCGACGGGGGGCAGGGCACCGATGTCCAGCGCCTGGCGTTCGGGGCGTACAACGCGTCGACGAACGAGATCTACCTGCCGCTCTACGAGAGCCTGGACTCCTTCGCGCTGGCGTTCCTGCTGAACATGGTCCACGCGTTCCACGGCCCGGCCGTGTTCCAGTACGACGCGTGGGAGCAGGGCTTTGCGCGGGCGGCGGCGTCCATCATCGCGCGGCAGCCGGAGTTTGGCTTTGCGGACGCCTCCGGCAACTTCCTGTACTCGCTTCTCCAGTTCTACGACCTGCTGAACCAGCCTGGTCTGGGCAACCCGACGTTCTTCCCGCCGTCCCAGGCAAACATCGATATCGACGACAACGAGCGCGGCTCGCTGGGTAAGATGATCTTCCCGCGCCTGGGCATGAGTGGCGCAGCCTGGCTGAAGGTCTACATCGAGAACCCGCAGTTCTTCCGCCAGTTCAACGAGGCGTACTACCAGCAGTTCAATCCGACGCCCCAGGGTACGCCGAACTTCGGCGGCAACGTCCCGGCACTGAAGACCATCGCGGCGAGCCTGCTGCCGAACGGCGTGGAGGGGCAGCCTTTCGAGGAGTGGTACCGGCGCCAGTATGTGCTGGACACTAGCGTAAGCCCGGGCCGCAAGCTGTACGCCACGCTCATCCCCGGTGAGGTCACAGCGGATAACCGACAGTCGCACCTGATTCAGCTTGTGTACTTCCGGTCGCTGACGCGCAGCGAGTCTCCAACCGGTGTGGAGGGCGACGAGCAGCTCCTGACCGGGCGGGCCTACGCCACGTACTTCGACAGCACGAACGCGCGCCTGAATCTGGGGGTTGCGTCGGAGCAGGCAGAGATCGTGGAAGGAGAAGGCTCCTTCACCGCAACCACAAACCAGCGGCAGGGCGTGGATGGCACCCGCATCACGATGAACTTCTCGGTGGGGAACGACACCGCGCAGTGCTACGTCCCGGCGGGCTTCGGCGGCGACTTCCAGGCGGTTGTTCTCGGCCCCAATGCCACCGGTCAGATGCGGGTCCAGATGACCACCGTCTCGCCCATCCGCACGCTCGGCGGCGCCGCTAACCTGGAGGGCGCCGCGGCGGGCGTCAACCTTGGCATCGCGCAGAACGACCTCGGCGTCCTGGTGGTGGATGTGGACAACGCCGGGGTGGTGCAGCGCTACCGCATCAACGGAGGCGACGGGCGCTACTACGCCGTGCTTCGGCCGAATGCCAGCGCCGGCGGCGTGACCACTGTCTCCCACGTCTTCCGCGCGGGGAGCATGCCGAACCTGATAGCCTTCCCCGTGCGCCCGCTCAGCACCATCGCCGACCAGGCGCTGGGGCTGCCGAGTTCGGAGTTCCTGCTCTCCACCTGGGACCCCGTCCGCGGACGCTATGTCTCCGCGGCGCCCGACGCCGGCGAGAGCGCGCTGGGCGCCATCCAGCCGGGGCGGGGCTACTGGTTCAAACTCCAGCCCCTGTCTGGCGCGACCGAGGTCAACGTCAGCGTGACGGGGACGGCGGTGCCCACGGACACCGACTTTACCATCAGCGCGCCGTTCGGCTGGAGCCTGATCGGCTCGCCGTTCCAGCAGCCGTTCAACATCAACCAGGTACTGGTCAAGTACCTCCAGAATGATGCCATTACCTGGGAGGAGGCCGTAGAGAGCAACCTCGTGGCGGCGCTCCCGTACTCCCTGGAGGCGGGTGGCTACCAGGAGTCCGACACGCTGGACGGCTCCCAGTGGAAGGGCTACTGGGTGCGCGTGCTGATTCCCGGCGGTGTGACCCTGCTGCTGCCCGGGCCGGACTCGGAGACCACCCGTGCGGTCGCCGCGCGGCGGTCCCGCTCCACGATCAAGCCGGCCGCCCGGCCCGACTGGTCGGTGCGCCTCACCGCGCGTCAGAGCGGCGACGACCTCCCCTTCGGCGGCGTGGCCACGGCGCGCTTCGGCACCGCGAGCGGCGCAACCCGTGGGTTCGACAATCGCTACGACCGCGAACTGCCGCCCCCGGTGGTCAACTCCCAGGTATCCATCACATTCCCGCACTCGGACTTCGGCAACGCCAGCAGCACACGCTATGTGGCCGACTTCCGCGAGTCGAACCGGCGTGGTACGTGGGACGTCACCGTGACCGCAGCCAAGGAAGGACCTGTCACTCTGGCGTGGGACAACCTCGGCACCGTCCCGCGCAACCAGAACCTGTATCTGGTGGACAAGGCGACGGGGGAGCGCATCTCCCTGCGCTCGCGCTCCGCGTTCACCTATCAGGCTGGCGCAGAGAGCCTGACCCGTCAGTTCCAGATCATCGCGGAGCCCGCGCGCTCTACGGCGCTCACCCTGACCAATGTCCAGATCACCCGGGTGCCGGGCCGCGCCGCGGACGGTTCTCGCCGCATGGCCATCTCCTACAACGTCAGCGGCAACGCCGACGTGCAGGTGGAACTCTCCTCGCTGAGCGGGAAGTCGCTCCGGCAGCTCGGCGGCGGGCGGGCCACGGCCAATGGCCGCCAGACCGTGCTGTGGGACGGGCGTTCGCAGGACGGCGGCGCGCTCCCGGCGGGTCCGTACCAGGTGCGAATCATCGCCCGCGGCGAGAACGGCGAGCAGGCGACGGTCGTTCGGCCGGTTACACTGCTGAACTAAGCCCGCGCGACAGTACACCGGAGATACCCACGAGCAGGAGGGCGGGGCGCCCATCGCCCCGCTCCCGGAGGCAATCAGACGTTGCACAGCAGTAGCAATAAACTTTGGACCCGATACGCGTCGTTCGCGGCGCTTCTCCTTTCGATGATGCTCCTCCTCGCGCTGACCGTCGTCGGCTGCGGGGGCGGGGGCGGCGGGAGTACCGGCGCGACGAACGTAGTGACGGGGATCGTGCTGGACTCGCGCCAGCAGGACACCGCCGTCGGCGGCGCCACGGTCACCATTGGCGGCAAGACCACCACGACCGTCACCGTGGACCAGGCGAACGCCAACAACCCAGTGGGGTCGTTCCGCCTGGAGAACGTGGAACTGGGGGCGAACACCGCGGTCATCACCGCGCCGGGACAGCAGCCGCAGACCATCGTCTTCTCGCCGCCGGTCGGTCCTGGCACGAACCCGGCGCTGGAGTTGCTCATTAACATCGGGCAGATTACCGGGCGCGTCCTCGGTCCGAACGGCCAGCCCGCCCGCGACGCCTTTGTGTCCGACGAACAGACGGCTCAGGTCGTGCAGACGGACGCCGAGGGCCGGTTCCTGATCGAACTCGTTCCGCTGGGGCCGAACCGGCTGACCGCCGTTCTGGGCACCGCATCCGGCACGAAGGAGATTGAGGTAGGGGACGGCGTGACTGACGCGGGCGACATCACGCTGGTGGACGACCCGGTGACTACACCTCCGGGGCCGCCCTACACGGTGGGCGGTAAGGTCACGCTTGCCGATGACCCGGGCAATGCGGCCGCGGCGCGCGGGACGGACGTGATCGTGCTTCGAAACAACATTCAGATCGAGGTGACCACCGTGAACAACGATCAGGGGACGTACTTCCTCTACCTGCCCCCTAACAACTACACCCTGCGGTTCCGCCGGTCCTCGTACGTAGACCTGGACGTGCCGGTGACGGTGACCAACCCGAACCAGCCGGTAACGGTCGATGTGACGCTTCAGTTGCGGTAGAGCGGGGCGCGCAGCCTCCTCGCAGCGAGAGCTAGCAGATACCCCTCGCCGGCACGGCCGGCGGGGGGTATCCTGTCTTTCATGGCCTTTTCGAAACTGTTCGTCTGCGACGGGTGCGGGCGCGACGAAGTGCTGATACATGCGCAGGAGTGGGCGCCGGGGCCGGGCGGCGCGATGGAGCCCTATCCCGGCTACGGACCGGTCGGCGGACTGCTAAACCGGCTCTGGTGCCCCGCGTGCCGTACCGTGCGCCCCTTCGCCTTCGTCACGCTGGAGCCCCCGGGGGAGCACGCCGTGATCGCCTACGCGGAAGCGCAGCGACTCGGGAAGACGGGCGAGGAGAGCGGGCCGTGCCCTGTTTGCGGCACGGTGTTGACCTGGGGACTCGACGGCGAGCCGTGCCCCGCCGGGTGCGGAGGCGTACTGCGATTTACGGGGGAGTGGGAGGACGCGGTGTGAAGCGCCAAAAAGGGCGGGCCGTGAGGCCCGCCCTTGTTTTGTTTCTGGTTCGGTGATCTTCTATCTTCAGTTGTCCGTATTTGGTTTTGCTCGCTATGGGGTTGTCGTTATGCGGTTGTACGGTTTCTATTTGCCAGGTTGGGTTCGCTATTCAGTTTTCGCACGATATTCAGTTAACTCGGCAATGCGTTTTAAACGCGCTGCACTCGAACCTTCACTGCATAAGACGCTTGAGACTACCACTTAGTTCCTACCCGGCCGCGGACTTTTTTTAACATTTTTTCCGGGATGCCACCCCGCGTTGTGACGTAGAATAAGGCAGAGTGGACGACACCCGACAATCTGACCGGCCCGACCTATCAGTGGTGATACCGGCCTACAACGAGGAGGCGCGGCTGCCGCGTACGCTGGCGGCCACGGTGGACTTCCTGAGCCACGACCGCCCCGGCCATACCTTCGAGGTCCTGGTGGTGGACGACGGCTCAACCGACGCGACCGCGGCCTCCGTGGAGGCGTGGGCGGCGGCGCGCGGGCTGTCGTCCGTGGTGCGCGCCCTGCGCTATGAACCCAACCGCGGGAAGGGACACGCGGTGCGCTACGGCATCCTGCGCGCCGCTGGGGAGCGCATCCTGTTCATGGACGCCGACCTGGCCACCCCGATCGAGGAGCTGGGAAAGCTGGAGGCGGCGCTGAAGCCCGAGGCGGGCGTCGAGTACGTCATCGGCTCCCGCCCGCTCAAGGAGTCACAACTCCTGGTCCGTCAACCGTGGTACCGCGAGATGCTGGGGCGCTCGTTCAACGTCGTCGTGCAGCGCCTGGCGACGCCTGGCATTCACGATACGCAGTGCGGCTTCAAGCTCCTGACGCGCGAGGCGGCGCAGGCGATCTACTCCCGGTGCGTGCTGGACGGCTTCTCCTTCGACGTGGAGGCGATCTTCCTCGCCCGGCGTCTGGGCTACACGGTCGCGGAGGTCCCGGTGCGCTGGGCGCACCAGGAGGGCACCGCGGCGTTCCCGTCCAAAATCGCCTACCTGAAGGCGGGCCTGCGCATGCTGAACGACGTCCGCCGCATCCGCTGGATACATCGCGGCCTGCGCCCCGATCCCGACCCTGCCGCCCGTTCCGCCGCGTCCGCCGCGGCGAGCGCTGCGGCCACCCCCCAGACTCGCGCGTGAACGACTCCCAGAACGGCTTTCTCAGGCTCGCCGCGCGGCTCGGCCCGCCGGCGCTCGCGGGGCTGACCGCTTCGGCCACCGCCGGATACACACTCCTGGTCGAACCCTACCGCCTGGAGGTGACGCGTCCGCGCCTGGTCGCTCCACGTCTACCCGAAGCACTGGAGGGGCTGCGCGTCCTGCTGCTCGCCGACCCGCACATCGCTCGCTGGGGACGCCGCGAAGACCTGCTGATGCAGCATCTCGGCGCGCTTCCCGAAGCGCCGGACCTGATTATCTGGGGCGGGGACTACATCTACCAGCGGGATGGCATGGACGATGCCCTGCGTCTGGCAGAGCGGGTGCGCGCCCTCTTTCCCACGGTTCCGGCCTTCGGGGTACTGGGGAACGCCGAACACAAGCTGAACCGCACGCGCCGCGCCCGCTTCGCCGCGAACCTGGAGGGGAAGGCAGGCATCGTCCTGCTGAATAACCGGCAGGCCCCCCTGACCCTGCGCGACGAGACGATCACGATTGCCGGGGTGGACGATCCCTACTACGGGCACGACGATTTGGCGGAGGCGCTCGCGCCCGTTCCGCCCTGCCGCCGGTTTACGCTGCTGCTGGCGCACTCGCCGCAGATCGTGGCGCGGGCCGCCCGCGCCGGGGTGGACGTGATGCTCTCGGGGCACACCCACGGCGGCCAGATTCGCCTCCCGCTCGTCGGCGCCCTGAAGACGCAGAACCCCCTGGGGCGCCGGATGGACCAGGGCGCCTTCGACCGCGCCCGGCTGACCGGCGTTCTGGGCCGCGACCCCGGCGGCGACCTGACGCTCTATATCACGCGCGGGATCGGCAGCGCGCCCATCTGGCGCTTCCGCGGCGTCAACCCGCGCCTTCTGTGCCGGCCGGAGATCACGCTGCTGACGCTGCACCGTAACCCTTGACGCCCGCCCCCGGGGCGTGTTACACTCACGGCATCATGCGTTACGGCGCGACAAACGGTCTGGGGCAGTGGTGGTGGCGCGAGGAAATCCTTCCCCGTCGCCGCCGTAGCCATTGCTCGTAACCGTCCCGCGAACCGACAGAACGCAGACCAGTGAGCAGGAGGGGCAGGCCCGACGGGCCTGCCCCTCCGCGCGTTTGGGCGCGGGCGGCCGCGGGCCCGGCCGGAAGGCTCCGCGTGCTATATAATCCAGGATGGTAAGGAGGCCCGCCGTGGCCGAGTCAGACCCGCCGTTTTTCACCGTCACCCCCTCGCGGGAAGAGTTCCGCAGACTTGCCGACCGGGGCAACCTCATCCCCGTGTACCGCGATATCCTCGCCGACATGGAGACGCCGGTTTCGGCATTCCGCCGCCTCGCACACCGACCGAACGCCTTTCTCCTGGAGTCGGTCGAGGGCGGCGAGCGCATGGCCCGCTACTCGTTCCTGGGCTCGGACCCGTACCGGACGCTCCGCGCGAAGGGGCGCACGGTGCGCATCACCGAAGGCGGCGAAACGCGCACCATAGAGTTGGAGCCGGGCCGCGACCCGCTGCACGTGCTGGAGGAGCTGATGGCCGATGTGCGCTACGTCGCGCTACCGGGCCTTCCGCGGTTCGTCGGCGGCGCGGTCGGCTACATCGGCTACGACTGGGTGCGCTTTCTGGAGCCGGTGGGGGAGTCCACGACGGACGATCTGGGGGTGGACGATGTCCACCTGCTGTTCACCGACACGCTCTGCATCTTCGACCATGTGCGCCATCGCCTGAAGGTGCTCGCCAACGCCCACATCGCCCCCGGCGCCGACCCGGACGCCGCCTACGACGCCGCCGTGGCCAAGGTGAATGCACTGGTAGAGGTGCTGCAAGCGCCGAAGGGCGGCTCTACTGCGGCGCCGCCGCTGGGGGAGGGGGCCGGCTCCGCGGTGGCGCCCTTCACCTCCAACATGACGCGGGAGCAGTACCGGGCGATGGTGCTGGCGACGAAGGAGTACATTGCGGCGGGGGACATCATTCAGGCGGTGATGTCGCAGCGGTTCTCGCGGCCCCTGAATGCCGACACGTTCGACGTCTACCGCGCCCTGCGCTCCCTGAATCCGTCTCCCTACATGTTCTACCTGGCGCTGGAGGACGGTGTGACACTCGCGGGGGCGTCGCCCGAGATCCTGGTAACGCACCAGGACGGCAGGGTGACGGTCCGTCCTATCGCGGGCACCCGGAAGCGCGGCGAAACGCCCGAAGAGGACGCTGACCTGGAGCGGGAACTGCTGGCGGACGAAAAGGAGCGCGCCGAGCACATCATGCTGGTGGACCTCGGGCGTAACGACATCGGGCGGGTGTGCGAATACGGGTCCGTGAAGGTGGACGAACTGATGACCGTCGAGCGCTACAGCCACGTCATGCACATCGTTAGCAACGTCACCGGGCGGCTGTCCGCGGAGAAGACTCCGTTCGACCTGCTGCGGGCGACCTTCCCGGCGGGCACCCTCTCCGGCGCCCCGAAGGTGCGCGCCATGCAGATCATCGAGGAGCTGGAGCCCACCCGGCGCGGGCCATACGGCGGCGCCATCGGCTACTTCTCCTTCGACGGCAACTTCGACGCCTGCATCACCATCCGCACGCTTCTGGTGAAGGACGGCACGGCCTACGTCCAGGCGGGCGGCGGCATCGTCGCCGACTCCGACCCGGACGCCGAATTCACCGAGACCGTCAACAAGTCCGGCGCAGTCCGCCGTGCTATCGAGATGGCGGAGGCCGGCCTTTCGTGAGACGCATCGCCCCGGAGCCGAAGGACGACACGCCGGTCAGCGCGGAGCAACTGGTCCGGCTGGCGCACTTCATCACGGGGCGCCTGTTTCTGGAGTGCCCCGGCTGTGGCACATTCCAGCGGCTCAAGGTAGGGGCGCGGCAGCTTCGCATCGGGTCCAGCCCCGACCTTTCGGCTCTGGACCCGAACCAGATCAGCCGGCCACGCCTGGTGTTCGCCTGCGCCAAGTGCCAGCGCGTCCTGGGCTATGTCCAGGGCGACGAATGGGATGCGGTGGGCCCGGGGGCAGACGGCGGCGACGCCCCCACCCGCTGGGACCGACTGGAACTGTACGACGACGAGGAGAAGCCAGAAACGTGAGCAGTACCTCCCTGGACTCGGCAAAGGACGAGGCGCGCGGGCACCTGAGCGACGACCTCTTCGACCGCGTTCTGTCGCGGCTCCCGGCCAGCGCGAAGAGCGAGATCATCTTCGGTCCGCCCGTGGAGCGCCGCGACGTCACCGTCATCCCCGTGGCGCGCATCCGCTACGGCTTCGGCTTCGGGCGCGGCGGCGGCTCCGGGCCGAAGGGACTGGGCGGTGGAGGCGAGGGCGGCGGGGGAGGAGGCGGCGTTCTGGGCGACCCCGTCGGCTTCATCGAGGTGCGCGGCGGGAAGGCTCGGTTCAAGCCCATCGCCACCGGCTTCCGCCTGCCGGGCATCCTGGTTACCCTCGCCACGGTCGTCGCCTGCCTGACGCTGCTCTCTGCTTCCCGCCGCGATACGTGAGAAAGTGACATGATACTCGTCATCGATAACTACGATTCGTTCACCTATAACATCGTCCAGTACCTCGGGCAGATGGGCTGCGACCTCAAAGTCGTGCGCAACGATGCCATCACCATCGACGAGATCGAAGCGCTCGCGCCGGAGAAGATCGTGGTCTCCCCCGGCCCGTGCGCGCCGGAGCAGGCGGGCGTCTCCGTGGAGACCATCCGCCGGTTCGCAGGCCGCATCTCCATCCTCGGGGTCTGCCTCGGGCACCAGAGCATCGGGCACGCGTTCGGCGGCAACATCGTCCGCGCCGGCCGGCTCATGCACGGCAAGACCAGCCCCGTGCGCCACGACGGGCGCGGCGTCTTCGCGGGCATCCCGAGCCCGTTCGAGGCGATCCGCTACCACTCACTCCTGATTGACCGGGACACCCTGCCTGACTGCCTGGAGATTACCGCCGAGACCGCCGAGGGCGAGATCATGGGGGTCCGCCACAAGACTCTCCCGGTCGAAGGCGTCCAGTTCCATCCGGAGTCGGTCCTCACGGAGAACGGCATGCAACTCCTTGAGAACTTTGTGAGGGAGGGGGGGCGTCCCTCCACCCGGGAGGCAGCGTAGATGCAGCCGACCCTCCAGCGCCTCCTGAGCGGGGCGCACCTGAGCGCGGATGAGGCGGCGCTCGCCATGACCGCCGTGATGGACGGCGCGGCAACGCCCGCCCAGATCGCCGGGCTGCTCACGGCGCTGCGGATGAAGGGCGAAACGGTGGACGAGATCACCGGTTTCGCCCGCGTCATGCGGGAAAAGGCTGTGCGCGTGACCACAAAGCGCACGCCACTGGTAGACACCTGCGGGACCGGCGGGGACGCCCTCAAGACCTTCAACATCTCCACCACGGCGGCGTTTGTGGTCGCCGGGGCCGGAGTGGGAGTCGCCAAGCACGGCAACCGCTCCGTCACCAGCAAGTGCGGTTCCGCGGATGTCCTGGAGGCCCTGGGGGTCCGCCTGGACCTGTCGCCGGAGGCCGTGGGCCGGTGCATCGACGCGGTGGGCATCGGATTCCTGTTCGCCCGCAGCCACCACCCGGCCATGAAGCACGCCGCCCCGGTGCGGGCGGAGTTGGGCTTCCGCACGGTGTTCAACGCTCTCGGTCCCCTGACCAACCCGGCGGGCGCCACACGCCAGCTTATCGGGGTTTATGACGCCGCGCTGTGTGAGCCGCTCGCGCGCGCCCTGGGCAACCTCGGGGCGGAGCACGTGCTGGTGGTCCACGGCGGGCCGGGCCTGGACGAAGTGGCAACGTTCGGCGAAACCACGGTCGCCGAGTTCCGGGGAGGAGAGGTGCGGGCCTATGCCCTCACAGCGCGCGACCTGGGATTGGAAGAGGCGGACCCGGCCTCTCTCGCGCCGGGGGAGGACACCGCGGCGAGTGCGGACCTGCTGCGGACGGTGCTGGATGGGGCACAGGGGCCGCGGCGCGACATCGTGCTGGCCAACGCCGGGGCGGCGCTCTACGTCGCGGGCGTGGCGGAAACGCTGCGGGAAGGGATGGCACAGGCCGCCCGTGCGATTGACAGCGGCGAAGCGCGGAAGCGCCTGGACGCCCTGATCGCCTGCACGCGGGACGAGGCCGAACAACAGCAGCAGCAGGGGCAGGCATCATGAGTATGGATACCAACACAACTGCGGCGGGCACGATCCTGGACCGCATCCTGGAGACCAAGCGCGCCGAGGTAGCGGCGCTGAAGGGAACGCGCGGTGGCACCGTGCGAGAGATGATGGCCCGGTGCGCCGACCTCCCGCCGACGCGCGGCTTCGCCCAGGCGCTGGAAGCGGGAAGCCCCCCTCCCCCGGCTTCGCCGCCCCCTCCCCCCAGCGGCGCAGCCGCGACTGAGCCGCCCTGCGGGCG
>Ga0065721_10003811_pt1 | contig 71543 bp, 50 predicted proteins | sample Mesricmetagenome_FD_59108 | JGI IMG/M metagenome (GOLD analysis project Ga0065721, IMG submission 59108) | Mesophilic microbial community from rice straw/compost enrichment Sample: eDNA_1 v2 (version 2) | ecosystem: Engineered > Solid waste > Grass > Composting > Bioreactor | place: USA: Davis...
GGTCGTAGACCACTTCATAATCCACGCCCTGGGGAAAACGCTCCTTCAATTCCGCCATGGTTTTGCGCACGCCTTCGGAAATTTGAATGGCGTTGGCGCCGGGTGCCTGGAATATTGGAATGGCAACCGCTGGCTGATTATTCAACATGGAATTCAAGCTGAATTCCGCCGCGCCCAATTCCACGCGGGCAACATCTTTCAAACGGGTGATTTCACCATTGGCGCCGGCGCGGATAATGATTTCGCCAAACTCTTCCACATTTTCCAAACGGCCTTTGGCATTGACGGGCAATTGCACATCGACATAAGACGTCACCGGCGCGCCGCCGATTATGCCTGCGGCGACCTGCACATTTTGTTCGCGCACCGCGTTGGTGATGTCACTGGCGGTGAGATTGCGCTCGGCGATTTTTTCTGGGTCGAGCCAGATGCGCATAGCGTAATCGCCGGAGCCGAATAGTCGCACCATGCCGACGCCGGCCACCTTGGCCAATTCATCTTTTACATTCATCAAGGCGTAATTGCGCAGATAAAGTTCGTCGTAGGTTTTATCCGGCGAAATCAAATGCACCACCATGGTCAAATCCGGCGAACTTTTTACCACGGTGACGCCGGTCTGGCGGGTGACCTCTGGCAGGCGCGGCAGCGCTTGTGATACGCGGTTTTGCACCATCTGCTGGGCAAGATCGGGATCGGTGCCGATTTTAAAGGTGACGGTGAGTGTCATGCGCCCGTCGGTGGTGGCCTGGGAAAACATGTAGAGCATGCTTTCCACACCGCTCATTTGTTCCTCCAGCGGCCGCGCCACGGTTTCGGCGATGACTTTGGGATTGGCCCCGGGATATGAGGCGTTGACCACCACGGAGGGCGGCGATACTTCCGGATATTCGGAAATGGGTAATTGAAACATGGCGATAATGCCCGCGATAAAAATCAGCAGGGAAATTACGCCGGCGAAAATAGGACGATCGACAAAAAAACGGGAAATATTCATAAGCGTTCCTGCTTGTCGTTGACTGGACTGAGGAAGGGGAGAGAAAACTGGCCGCTATTGCGCGGCCAGTTGGTTGTTGAGGGTGGTGACGTTTACCGGGTTAACCACTGCGCTGGGGCGCAGGTGCGCAAGACTGTTCACAGCGATGCGCTCGCCAGCCTCAACGCCGGACAGAACCACCCGGTGTGCCTGGAAGTGATTGCCCAAAGTGACCTCGCGGTATTGCACGGTATTTTGTTCATCCACCACATAAACAAATTTGCGGCTTTGATTGGTGCCTATGGCGCGGTCGGGCACTAGCAGTGCCGCCTGGGTGTTGGCAGATCCCAAAGAAATGTTCGCGTACATGCCGGGTGTTAGGGCGCCATCGGTATTACTGAAAATAGCCCGCGCGCGGATGGTGCCGCTCGCCACATCTAACTTGTTATCGAAAGCGTGAATGCGACCGCGATACACCTGAGAGTCGTCGCCGGCGAGGGTCAATTCCACCGGCATTTCCTCCTGCTGCTGAATGCGGCGCACGGAGCGGATGTAAGTCTGCTCGTCCACATTGAATTCCGCGTAGAGCTGGTCATCTGCGACTATGGAGGTCAACACCGGCGCGGTGGCACCGGCGCCCACCACATTGCCGACGGTGAGTTCGGCGCGCCCGACGCGGCCGGAAATCGGCGCGCGCACGTGGGCGTATTCCACATTCAAGCGCGCCTGATTCACGGCGCTTTCCGCCGCTTGCACGCTGGCCAGGGCGACCTGGTGATCACTGGCGGCGTTGTCGAAGATGCTGCGGGAAATCAGCTTGCCTTCGAGAAGCTGGCGCGCCCGTTCCAATTCGTCCCGGGTGAGGCGCTCCCGTGATTTCGCGGTGGCCAATTCGGCTTCCGCGCGTTGCAGCTGCGCTTCGTGGGGGCGGGGATCGATCACAAACAAAGGATCGCCTTCGTGTACCAGCTGGCCGTCTTCAAACAGCACCTGCTGAATGGTGCCGCCCACCAGCGGTTTGATTTCCGCACTGGCCACCGGCGTCAGGCGTCCGGAAAAGCGGGTCCAGGTACGGATTTCCGTCGGGGTGAGTTCAGTGACTTCTACTGTGGGGGCGGGTGGGGCGGCCTGCTGTTGGGCGGCGTCGTTATCGGCGCTGGCGCCGGTGGCGTAATAAAGCCCGCTGGCGGTGCTCAGCAGGGCGGCGAGAACAAGGGGAAAAGTGCGTGATGTGAACAGCTTTTCTGGAGCAAAACGAGTGGCAAAACGCATGAGCTGGTCTCCTGTGCCAAAACAATCAAGCTGGTCGGAATTGACCAGCTCCCTAGGGGTTGGGGAGTGAGACGGATAATACATACCGGTCGGTATGTTGGTCAATCCAGTATTTGCAAAAAAATGTATGAGACTTAGAACAATATGTTTAATGCCGCGAGGGATAAATAATAAGCACTATACTGTCCTAATTGGCGCGAGCTTGCTATTTATGCAGCCAGCGATTACTTTTTACGCCACTTGGCCAGGAGACATATCGATGAAATGCATGGTGCAAACCGGTCGGTCTTTGTGGTCTTGGCATCTGTTAGTTGAGAACCACTATGGCCGCTGAAGAAACCCGTCACCGTTTGTTGGAAACTGCTCTGGAACTGATTTGGCAGAGCAACTACAACTCGGTCGGGGTCAATGAAATCTGCAAACAGGCGGGGGTCACCAAAGGTGGCTTCTACCATCACTTCGAATCCAAAGCCCATCTGTTTTGCGCCGCCAGTGAGCACTACTGGGACATTATCAAGCGCGATCTCGACTCCGTACTATCGCCGGTCAATACACCGTTGGAGCAGCTCGAAAACCTCATTGCTTTTATCTTTCACAGCAAATTCAAGTCGGGGCATGCCTGTGTGCGCGGCTCGCCGTTTTTTAGCGCTGGGCTGCAAACCGGCTGTGAAGAGTCCATGATCAACGACAGCCTGCACAAAATGTCGCAGAACAGCGTCAAGTACAACCTGGCGCTGGTGCGCTCGCTGCACGCGGCGGGTTATCTGGAGGGCGAGGTGGAGGCGGAGCGGGTGGCCCGTTTGCTGAGCCAATACATGCAGGGGATTGCCGGTTTTGCCCGGGTCAATGGCTGCGCCTGTCTGGAAACCATGCGCAAAGATATAGCTGAAGCGTTTTACCGCCTGACCGGATTAAAGCGCGAATACTGGTTTACCACGCCGCCGACTTGGCAGGAGCCGGCCAAGTCTTAATCTCATATTTGTTCAAATAACTGTCCGCAACATCTGCAGCGCCAATAGTAGCGACAGTACGCCAAAGAGCTTCTTCAGGATTTTCACCGGCAGCCGGTGCGCCAGGCGCGCACCCAGCGGCGCGGTCACCAGACTGAGCGCCGCTATGCTGATCACTGCTGGCCAATAAATAAAACCCAATGTGAACTCGGGCAGGCCAGCGGCCTGCCAGCCATTGATCAAATATCCCAGCGCTCCCGCGAGGGCCACCGGTAGACCGGCAGCGGCGGACGTGCCTATGGCTACGGGTACGGCGACATTGCACCACGCTAAAAATGGCACCGTCAGGGAGCCGCCGCCAATGGCCACCAGCGCCGATATTCCCCCTATACCCACACCCGCAGCACTCAGGCCGGCGGTTCCCGGCAACTGGCGCGAAGGTTTGGGTTTGCGGTCGAGGAACAGCTGCAGGGCGACAAAGGACATAAACAGGGCGAAAAAAATCGCCAATGGTTTAGCGGCGATCAGACTGGCAAGAAAAGTGGCTGCAAAGGTGCCGAGGAGAATGCCCGGTGTCATGCGCACCACCACCGGCCAGAGCACGGCGTTGTGGCTGTGATGGGCGCGCAGACTGGCCAGGGCTGTGGGCACAATGGCCGCCATGGAGGTGGCGAGGGCCATATGCACTATGTGCTCCGCCGGAAAGCCCTGAGCCACGAACAATATCGTCAGTACCGGCACCATCACGCCACCACCGCCGATTCCGAACAATCCAGCCAACAACCCCACCACTGCGCCCAGCCCCAAATACGCCAGCAGCCATTGCAGTTCCACCATCACGCGACCTCATTCAAAAAAGAGCCGCATCATACGCCGATTGCGTCCTGCTGTTCAGGCGTCAGGGCACTGCGCACCAGTTTCAACTCTGCTGGATTGATGGCTAGCACCAGCTTGGCGAGGAATTCCCGGCGCTCGCCTACCGGCATGGCGGACGCGGATTGTCCCACGAAGCTCGGAGGCGGCAAGGTCTCCAGGCGAGCAAATAACAAGCGCTCCTCATCGTCCAGGTGCAACAGATACTCGCCGACGAACTTCAGCCAATCCAGATGCAGTCGCGCCAGCAGCTCCCGGCACAAGCCGTCCTGACTCGGCTCCAGATCTTCCGCCTGCACCAGCACTCGGGACAGCTGTTTTTCCAGGTGGCGGTGATCCTCCGCCATATGATTGGCGAACGCGCGATCCAGCTGGCGCAGCTGCGGCTCTAGCGTGCGATCCTCCATTTCCGCATGGCGGCGCAATACGACGGCGATGGCGTTGAGTGACTGCAACACCTCGGCGGAGTCTGCGGGTGTGGCACGGGCCAGCAGGCCGGCGGCGGCAAACAGTTCCTGGCGAATAAATTTGTGAACCACGGTAATGGCATTGGGTTGGTGGTTAGCCATAAAACACTCCTTGAAAAACGGTACTGGTGAAACAAGCTGCGCGATGCTAAAACCTCATCTTTACTTGAGGTCAAGAGGTGGAGTGATGGATGAAGCTGACAAAACGCCGGGCCGCGAAATGGCCATTGGCGATGTAGCACGCCGCAGTGGGGTATCGGTGGCGACTCTGCATTTTTATGAGAGTCGCGGCTTGATCAGCAGTTGGCGCACTGCCGGCAATCAGCGGCGCTATCCGCGTGGCATCTTGCGGAGAATCGCCGTGATCAAAGTCGCCCAACGCGCCGGGATTCCGCTGGCGGAGATTCAGCAGGCGCTGAGTGCGCTGCCGGCCGACTGCGCGCCGTCGGCGGTGGACTGGCAGCGGTTGTCCCAACTCTGGCGGGCAAACCTGGAGGCGCGCATCGAGCGTCTGACGCAACTGCGCGATCAATTGAGCGATTGCATCGGCTGTGGCTGCCTGTCCCTGCAGGACTGCCCGCTGCGCAATCCGGCGGACCGGCTGGCAGAGCAGGGCAGTGGGCCGCAGTTGTGGGGTGGAGCTGAGGAAGATTGAGAAGGGGACGCCCATATAAGCCTCCGCGACGATTAGTTCCTTTTCAGTCGCATCAGCCCGGGCGAAATCGACAAGTGTTTTAGCTTTCTGCAGTCATCTTGATCCAACGCCCATTCAACGGCGTCACTTCAAAGCGCGCCCACTGGCGGAATTCATCGCGGGAGCAGATGCCGGTTTCGTAGGCGCCGTCACCGGCCAATACCTTGTAGATCACCCGGTCCTTGCGATCATCGCCGCTGTTGGCGTCCACCACCTGGCGAATGCTCCACAAATTGCCGAGCTTGCCGTTGCTGTAGAAGTGGCCGGCGACAATGTGCTCGGGGTGGGTGATGTTCTTTTCCGCGTGCTGTTTGGCCAGCTCCAGCAACTCCGTCAGGCTCTCCGCGGTGATGTCCACGTAAGAGTCCAGCTGCTCCATGGCCGCGGCGAAATCCTCCTGCGTCAGTTCGAATTGCCGCTCCGCCGGTTTGACGGGTTTGGTCTTGCGCCGCCGCGCCAAGTGGGCGGGGTAGCGGCGCCAGGAGAACAGGCTGTTGAACAATATCGCCGCAGTCATGATGGCGGCGACGTTCAACAGAATTGGCGTGAGCACGTAGAGGTAGCCAAGAGAGTGCACATCCGCACCGCCGATCACCGCGCCGAGAGCGGTGGCGCCACCGGGTGGGTGAATGCAGCGCATATAGTGCATGGCGGCGATCGCCAGACCCACTGCCAGAGCGCCGGTCCAGAAGGCGCCCGGAAACAGGCGCTGGCAGGTCACTCCAATAAAGGCCGATAGCAAATGGCCGCCGATCACCGCCCAGGGTTGCGAGAGCGCCCCGTGGGGCACGGCAAACAGCAACACCGCGCTCGCTGCCATGGACGCCACCAGCAGTACGGTGCCGGGACCACTGCCGCAAACCAGGACTGAAATGGTGTAGACGGCCAGCATGCCCACCAGTCCGCCGAGACCGGAGATCAGTTTTTCTGCGTGGCTGGTGGTGTTGCGCTCCAAGCCGAGCAGTGCTCGGCACTCCTGGAGCAGGATGGAATGACGGGTCATGCGTGGGGGTGATACTCAGTTCTGTTGCATTCTTGCGGCGAGCCACTCGGTGCCGAGCACCAGAGCCGCGCCCACCAGCGCGCTTAGGCAGGCCAGCAAAATCATCGGCTCAGCACCGGTGATGGCAGTGTAGTCGAAGGGAGTGAGATTGCTCTGTTGCAGAACAACGGTTTTGCCGTGGCTATCGACCGTGGTGACCAGTGCCTGTTTCCAGGGCCAGGTGACGTTCAGCGAGCCCACCAGAAAACCGATCAGGGTGGCCAGTGTGATGGCGTGATAGCGCGTCAACAGCCAGCTGACAAAGCGGGAAAACAGAATCAGGCCGGAAATGCAGCCGGCGCCGAAGGAAGCGAGGGCGACCAAATCCAGATTGTGGATAGCGTTGAGGAAAACCGGATAGAGCCCGACCAGCAGCAGGATAAAACTGCCGGAGATGCCGGGCAGAATCATTGCGCAAATGGCGACAAACCCACCGAGGAACAACACCCACCAGTGGCCCGGCAGCTGCGCGGGTGCCAGCACGGAAATGCCGTAGACAAAGGCGGCGCCGAGCACCAGGCCGATCCAGTGTGGCAATTTCCAGTGAGGTTGATGGCGGGAGAGGGAATAAATGGAGGCGATAATCAGACCGGTGAAAAATGCCCAAACCAGTACGGGATAAGCGTCGAGGGCAAAGAGCACGACGCTGGCGAGGGTTTTTAGGCTGATCAGAATGCCGGCGAAGAGGGCGACGAGAAAGTTGCCGTTGATATAGCGCCAAGTCGCCGCTATGCCTTCACTTTTCAGCATCAACAGCGTGGCCGGATTACAGCGTTTCAGGGAGTCCAACCATTCATCGTAAATGCCGCTGATAAATGCAATGGTGCCGCCGGAGACACCGGGCACCACATCCGCCGCGCCCATACATATACCTTTTAGTAACACCACCAGATAGTCTTTGATTCCGCGTGCTTCTCTGTTCAAGGCGCATTCTCCTGCGTTGCTTCCCCTTGGCCGGCCGGCCCGAAGGCGGCGGATTCTACCAAGGTTCGCCCCGAAGTACTAAGCCCGCTCAAATGCGGCAGACGCCAACGGCAATAAAAATTATGAATGGATCTAAATGGTAATAAATATCATTTGCGATATTTTTAAGGCGCGTATATGATCGCGCCAAATTCCAGAACAGCTACTTTTCTTTTTTCTCTTGGGGGTTCTATGGCACATCGATATAGCAATCGAGGTTTAGGTCTGTCTGCGCCAAATCACGCACAGCTACGCGACAGCGTCAGCCGTGTGGCAGCTTCATCGCTGCTGGTTATCGGCATGGGCGTGGCGGCTTCCACTCACGCGGCGGAAGCACAACAGGAAAAAACACAACTGCCCACCGTTAAAGTTGAAGACACGGCGGTTCCCTATAAAGCCGAAACCCTATCCTCCCCAAAATACACCGAACCCCTGCGCGACACTCCGCAAAACATCACCGTTATAACCAATGACCTGATTCAGGCCCAGGGCGTGCAGTCTCTGCGCGACATCCTCAGCAATGTTCCAGGCATTACTTTCGGCGGTGCGGAAGGGGGCAACGGCTACGGCGACAACATCATTCTGCGCGGTTACGACATCAGCAATAACTCGTCCGATATCACTGTGGACGGCGTGCGCGACACCGGCCGCTTTACCCGTTCCGACTCCTTCAACCTGGAAGCGGTGGAAGTGGTAAAAGGCGCTAACTCGGTTTACTCCGGCGCGGGCTCAGTTTCCGGTACCGTGAATATGGTGACCAAATCGCCGAAAAACGAAGACACCAGCACCGTGACCGCTGGTGTAGGTACAGACAATTACCAACGCGCCACGCTGGATACCAACAAAGTCATCGACGAAGGTGTAGCTTTCCGTTTGAATCTGATGACTCACGCCAACGAAGTGGCCGGTCGTGATTACGTGGAATACGAGCGCTGGGGTATAGCTCCCTCCATCGCCTTCGGTTTGGATACCGATACCAAAATTGTGCTGAGCGCGCATTTCCAGGATGACAAAGGTTGGAATGACTACGGTGTGCCTATTCGTCTGGGCCGTGAAGTGCCAGGCGTGGATCGCAGTAATTATTATGGTTGGCACAACCTGGACGGAGAAAATACTGACGCTCGTTCTTTCAGCGCGACAGTTGAGCATCATTTCAGCGATAAATTATCGCTGCGCAATTTAAGCCGTTGGTCGCAGGTGGATGGGCGATTCATCAATACCGCGTTGCAAGGGCGCGTTTGTATCGAGGAGGGACAACTTCCTCTCGGCGCGGCCTCGGGTGGGGTTTGTACTGCGTCAGGCGTTTATGAGCATTCCCAAGGACCTCGCGCTGTCGGTCGAGATTCCGTCAATACTGTCGCCCTGAACCAATTTGATCTCACCTGGGATTATTCAATAGGAGACACGGAAAATACTTTGGTATTTGGTAATCAGATTTCTAGCGAGAGCGGTGAAAGACAAAATTTCAGCTATATCCCGACCGCGACCGTGGTGGTGGATTTGTATGATCCGGATTCTTACTGGGCAGGTCCCGTTAATAAAACGCTGGCTGGTAAATCCAATTCGGAATTGGACGTCGTAGCGTTTTACGCTTCTAACACATTTAAATTCAGTCCGCAGTGGCAGGCGAATATTGGTTTGCGTTATGACCATTACACCTTTTCACAAGAAACATTTACGGTGGCAAACGGGCAGATCACCAGCCCGCCCGCACCTGAGCCGGGTACGCGCCCAATACCGCCAGCCTTTAAATTTGATGATGAGCTGGTCAGCGGCCGCGTAGGTTTGGTTTATAAGCCCAAGGAAAACGGCAGTATTTATGCGTCTTACGGTACTTCCGCAAATCCGGCAACGCCATCTGCGAATACGACTTGTACCTTCAATAGCAACTGCTTTATCGATCCCGAAGAAGCAATTAACTATGAACTCGGTACCAAGTGGGATTTATATGAAGGCAAATTGGGCCTGACCGCTGCGCTTTTCCGAAACGAAAAGAAAAACGCTCGAGTGTCATCTGGAGATCCGGAGATACCGCAACAAGTGTTGGAGGGTCGCTCGCGAGTTGATGGATTAGAACTGGGTATATCCGGACAAATTCAGGAAAATTGGTCGATTTTTGCCGGGTATGTGTTTCTGGATAGTGAAATGCTGCAAAGCGTTTCTGATTTGGCCGCATCTACCAACGGCGATCCACAAAAAGGTCATGCTCTCGCCAACACTCCGAAAAATTCCGGAACCGTTTGGACGACCTACACCTTCGACTTCGGTCTGGATTTGAGCTATGGCCTGCGTTTTGCCAGCGGTGCTTATATCGGTAATGGCCCGACTACGGTTGGCGATCTGACTATAGATCCGAAAGTCCCTAGCCACGTGGTCCACAACGCCGCCGCCAGTTATGTGATCGGGCAAATGACACTGCAGCTTAATATCAACAACCTGACCAACGAGGAATATTTCACCACCATTACCACCAACCCGAACCGTTGGGCTTTACCGGCACCGGAGCGTTCTGCGATATTCAGCGCATCCTATACGTTCTAACGGTAATTTCTGTATGTTGTTGGCGATTCCCAATGTGTTGACCGCCGCGCAAGTGGCGGAATTTCGCAATGAGTTGGCAAAAGCGGAATGGGTGGACGGACGCGTGACCGCCGGCCACCAATCCGCGCAGGTGAAATACAATCTGCAGGTGCCGGAGGATCATCCGGTGGCGCGCCAGCTCGGGGATCGCATTTTAACGGCGTTGGGAAACAGCCCGCTGTTTCTCTCCGCCGCTCTTCCTAGGAAAATTTATCCACCTTTATTTAATTGTTATCGCGAAGGCGGCAATTTCGGTTTGCACGTGGACGGCGCCATCCGCGATATCAAAGGCACCCATCATCGAATTCGCACGGATATTTCCGCGACTTTGTTTTTATCTAGTCCGGAAGAATATGACGGCGGTGAGTTGATGGTCGAAGACACCTACGGCGCGCAAAGCGTAAAACTGCCCGCGGGGCATATGGTGCTTTATCCCTCCACCAGTTTGCACAAGGTCAACGCGGTTACCCGCGGCGCGCGTATAGCATCATTTTTCTGGATTCAAAGTCTGGTGCGGGAAGACGCGCAGCGCAGTCTTTTGTTCGATATGGACAATGCCATTCGCGGTTTGCAAACCGATGTACCGAATCATCCGTCGGCGGTGCAATTGACGGGGATTTATCACAATCTGCTGCGCCGTTGGAGCGAGGTGTAGGCGCCCCGGCATTCGGTCCGAAAACCGACCGAAGCTATGCGAAGATACTCACAGATTTGTCGCCGAAAGTGAAAAATCTGATTGTCATGATGATAAAAACGATTATCATTTAGCTTCCTAAGTGTTTTCCAGTAAGGCTATCTGATGTTCTCGAGTTCTTCCTCCTGCCGCGCCAACGGAGTCGTGCGCAAAAAATTGGTATTGAGTTCCTTAATTTCTGCTGTCGTTGCCGCGCAAGCGTTTGCGCAGGAGGGCGCTGACGACACGCAGGCTCTGCCAAAAGTCGTGGTATCGGCCACCGGTTTTGAACAAAAACTCAAAGACGCACCCGCCAGCGTTACCGTGGTTTCCGCGGATGATCTGCAGAGCAAACCCTACACCAGCCTCGCCGACGCCTTGCGCGATGTGGAAGGCATCGATGTGGGTTCCGGTTTCGATAAAAACGGCAATATTTCCATTACCCTGCGCGGCTTGCCGGCGGATTACACAGTGGTGATGATCAACGGCCGTCGCCAGAGCGATATCGGCAATATCGGCCCGAATAATTTCGGCAACAGCCAATTTATGTATATGCCACCGCTCTCGGCCATTGAGCGGATTGAAGTGGTGCGCGGCCCTATGTCCACCCTGTACGGTGCGGATGCCATCGGCGGTGTGATCAATATCATCACCCGCAAAGTGCCGGAGAAATGGGCCGGCTCTCTCGATACCAGCGTGACCCTGCAGCAGGACTCGCAGTTCGGCGACGACAAAAAACTGGATATTTATCTCGGCGGCCCTTTGATCGCCAACAAACTGGGTGTCAGTCTGCGCGGCGGTATTTATGAGCGCGATCCCAGCGACCCTTCCTACAGCAATGAGCTGCCGTTGCCGGCAACGGACATTGATGGCAATCCCAATCCACCGGTTTGGATTGACGAAGGCAGCTTTGGCGATAAAAAAATCGTCGCCGCAAAGAACTGGAATTTCGGCACCACCTTCGATTGGCGGATCGCCGAAGGGCATGAATTGAGTTTGTCTTACGATGTGGCGAAACAACGCTACGACAATACTGAAGGGCAAACCGGAACCCTGGATAGCCCTGAAAGTTTGTGGCGCGCCTCCAACGCCGGCATTGTGCAACCGCGCGTGGGTTATACGCCGTACCAGCGTGTCGAGCGCGAACAAATTTCTCTCAGCCACACCGGAACCTATGATTTCGGCACCTGGGTGACCACCTACACCTACAACACCAGCGCCAATCTCGGTCGCTCATTACCGCTGACGGTGGCCGAACGCGCACGCTTGCAGGAGATCTGGAACGAAAATTGTCCCACCGTGGCCGCGTGTCGGAGTATTCCTGCCGGGGTGAGAGATGTTTTGGAAGATGAATTCCTGCCGCGTCCGCTGCGCTCCTTGGAAATAACCAGTCACACCTTTGATACTCGGGTTGATACCAGTGTCGGCGATGCGCACGCGCTGACCATCGGCGGCCAGTATTACGATTCCGATATGGAAGATGGCGTATTCGGCATGTTTGGTGACGGCTACCGCGACGGCACCGTGCAACCGCATCGCCAGACGGCTGTGTTTGTGGAAGATCATTGGGGATTGACCGATGAGTTGGTTGCCACGCTCGGTCTGCGCTACGACCATCACAATATTTTCGGCGGCAATGCCAGCCCGCGGGTTTATCTGACCTGGCAAACCAATGAATGGTGGACCTTGAAAGGCGGCGTTAGCACCGGCTACAAAACTCCGCGTCCCGATCAGTTGTTCCCGGGTATCGTCGGTTTTGGCGGACAGGGTGTGAGCCCCATGGTGGGGACGCCGGATCTGCAACCGGAAACCAGCCGCAATACCGAGATCGCGATCTATTTCGATAACCTGAAAGGTTTCAACGCCAACGCGACCTTTTTCTACAACGACTTCGACGACAAAATCGCCAGCGCGGATCGTGTACCGAATTGTTACGATGCCAACGATGTTAAATATTTGAGTGGCGATTGTGTGGATGTCGGGCCGGGTTGGGCTGGCTTGGGCTATAACGATTTCGCGCAAAATACCAATATCGACAAGGTCGTCACTTCCGGTTTCGAACTGGCAACTCGTTACGCTTTCGCGACAAACTGGGCGGTAAAAGCGAATTACACCCTTACCGACAGCGAACAGCGTAGTGGCGCGGATCGCGGACTCCCGTTGGTGAACACACCGCGCGATATGTTTAACGGCAGTGTTGAATGGCAGGCCACGGATGAATTGTCGTTGTCTCTGGTTGCGGAAGTGCGCAGCAAGCGTTATCGCGGTGCCACCACCAATACCACGACCGGCGAACAGACGTTGGATTACTACAAAGCCTACGATTTGTATCACCTGCGGGCACGCTATAAATTCAACGACAACCTGTCGTTCGGTGCGGCGGTCAACAACTTGCTGGATGATGACCTGTCGAGCATTACCTATACGCTCAACGACGATCAGAACGGCTATAACCGGCAGCCCGATTACAACACCACGGAAAAGGCGCGCAGTTTCTGGTTGTCGGCAAATATTAGCTTTTGATGTGAGCTAAACCTGTAAGATATGGCGCTCAGTTGGGGCGCCATATTTTTGCCTGTTGGTTTCAATAATTGAAGGACGGAATTTTTGATTTTTCTCGGTACGGTACGGCAATGGCATTGGATCAGCTCGGCTATTTGTCTGGTCGGGATGTTGCTGTTCGCTATTACCGGTATCACCCTCAACCATGCGGCTCAGATTACGGTAAAGCCGCGTGTCGATACTATCGAGCGGCAATTGCCGGAGGCAATTCTCAGTAAGATCACCCCGCCAGATGCGGATAAAGCACCTCTACCACCACCGCTGGCGCAATGGCTGGAACAAGAGCTCGATATTTATGTCGGGACGCGTTCCGCCGAGTGGAGCGAAGACGAAATTTATTTGTCTCTGCCACGCCCCGGCGGAGATGCTTGGTTGACAGTGGATTTGGTTGAAGGCGCGGTGTTTTTTGAAAAAACCGACCGCGGTTGGATTTCCTATTTCAACGATCTGCACAAAGGCCGTAATACCGGCACTGTGTGGTTCTGGTTTATCGATATTTTTGCTGTCGCCTGCGTGGTTTTTTGCATCAGCGGTTTGATCTTGCTGTACCGCCATGCCGGCGGACGACCCACCACCTGGCCGCTGGTGGGGCTGGGGCTGGTGATTCCAACGATTTTGGCGCTGTTATTTATTCATTAACTTTCCATTAATTTTGCGAGACGCAAATATGGCTTTTCGACGATATTTATCCGCTTTGAGCATGCTTGTCGGCGCTCCGGCGCTGGCGGCAGAAATGTCGATTTCTGTGGAAATTCCGAAATTGGATGTGGCGGAATATCACCGCCCCTATGTGGCGGTCTGGCTGGAGCGCGACGGCGCGCACGCGGCGAACCTCGCGGTGTGGTACCAGTTGGAGAAAAATGGTCAGGGCGCTGAAAAAGGTGAAGAGTGGCTGAAGGATATGCGCCAGTGGTGGCGTCGCAGCGGGCGCAATCTGGATATGCCGGTGGACGGCATCAGCGGTGCAACCAAGGCCCCCGGTGTACATAATCTGACGTTTACGCCGGGCCAGGGCGTGTTGGCGGAATTGCCTGCGGGTGAATATCAATTGCTCGTTGAAGCGGCGCGGGAAGTCGGCGGTCGTGAAGTGGTGAAAATTCCCTTCCAGTGGCCACCCAGAAAAGAGGAAGCGCACTCTGCCAAAGGCAGCAGTGAACTCGGCACATTGAATTTGAAATTGATTCCTTAAGGAGACCTCCATGAAAATCCGTCATTCTCTCGCCGGCGCACTGTTGGCCGCACTGCTGATTCCCGCCGCTCACGCACACCGCGCCTGGATTGTTCCGGCGGCTACTGTGCTGTCCAGCGAAGATCCGTGGGTAACATTTGATGCCGCGGTATCAAACGATATCTTCCACGCGGATCACGCGCCTTTGCGTTTGGATGGGGTCAAAGCCCTTGGTCCGGATGGCCAGGAAATTCCCCTGCAAAATACCGTTGTTGGAAAATACCGCAGCGTATTCGATCTAAATTTAAAACAAAAAGGCACCTATAAAATCACTTCATTCAGCGGCGGATTGCGCGCGCGTTGGGAGACTGAAGAGGGCGAACGCCGCGGCTGGCCCGCCCGTGGAACGCAAGCGACTCCGGAATCGTTCGCCAAAGAAGTGCCCAAAAAAGCCAAAAATCTGGAAGTCTCTTACGGTTCACGTCGCATGGAAACCTTTGTGACTGCCGGTTCACCGGATACCAAAGTATTTGCACCCACGAATCAAGGATTGGAACTGGTGCCGGTCACTCACCCGAACGATTTGTTCGCGGGTGAAAAAGCCGAATTTAAATTTTTGATCGACGGTAAACCGGCGGTGGGCGCAAAAGTGGAAATCATTCCCGGCGGCATGCGCTACCGCAATCAGCAGGACAGCATTACAACGCAGTCCGACAAAAACGGCAGTATCGTCGTTACCTGGCCAAAAGCCGGTTTGTACTGGATGAGCGTCAGCTACGAAGACGACAAAGCGCAAAAGCCAGCCAAAAAGCGCAGCGCCTCCTACGTGGCAACATTTGAAGTATTGCCGGAGTAACGCCGGTCCCCCCCGCCTTCAGGCGGGGGATAATTTTCCCTAATTTATTAGTTGTTGATGTGGCAAAACGTTGCGTATTTTTTTCGCCGCTATAGTTCTCCTCCTGTACGCCGCACTGTGTTTTGTGTGCTGGTGGCATTACCGCCGCGAGCAAGGCAAATCTGAAGGTTCTCCTGTTATCCATGATGATGTTTGGCTGATCGCCTACGCCAGCCAGGGCGGCACGGCGTCGCAACTGGCGTGGCAGAGCGCGGAGCAATTGCGCGAGGCGGGTCTGCCCGCTCATGTGGTGGCGTTGAACAAAGTCGATGAGGCAACCCTGCAACAGCAGCGCAAAATATTATTTATCGTCAGCACCTTTGGTGAGGGCGAAGCGCCGGATAATGGCAGCCGCATTTTGTCCCGCTTGGCGGGCGCGGATCTGAGTCATCTTCAATACGGACTATTGGCATTGGGTGACCGGAGTTACCGTTTTTTTTGCGGCTTTGGCCACGCCTTGCAGCACGCGTTGCACGCCAGCGGCGCCACGCAATTGTTTGATCTTATCGAAGTAGACAATGGCGACCCTGCGGCGCTGCGCCACTGGCAGTATTACCTCGGCCAAATCAGCGGCCAAACCCATTTCCACGACTGGCAGCCGCCGGAATATGAATCCTGGACGCTGCAGCGGCGGACTTGTCTCAATCCCGAAAGTCCGGGAGCGCCGGCGTTTTGGTTGCAGCTAACTACGACCGAGACAAAAACCTGGTGCGCCGGCGATATTGCGGAAGTGGGACCGTGCAACAGCGCCGCGCGCATCGCGCAGTTTTTACAGGCATTGGGGCGCGATTCCGCCAATGATCCGCTGAAGGAAGAATTACGCCGCCGTGAACTGCCGACAGGTGAACTCGATCATTTGGCCGCGCTGACCGACGCCGAGTTGCTGCAGCAACTTCCCGCACTGCCGCACCGGGAATATTCCATCGCATCCATACCGGAATCCGGCAGCCTCGATCTGCTGGTGCGGCAGGTGCAGTTAGAGAATGGCGAACTTGGCCTGGGCTCTGGCTGGCTGACCCAGCATGCTGACGTGCATTCCTCTATTTCGCTGCGGATTCGCAGCAATCCAAGTTTCCATCCACCGATTGCAGATGTCCCGTTAATTCTGATCGGCAGCGGCACCGGTATGGCAGGATTGCGCGCGCACCTGCTGGCGCGGCGCCAGGCCGGCGCCAGCCGCAATTGGCTGCTGTTTGGCGAGCGCACTGTCGTCAATGACCTCTTTTTTGCCGAGGATCTGCACGCGTTGCAGGCAGACGGGTTTCTCAAACTTTTGTCCTTAGCATTCTCCCGCGATGCCAAACAGGGGGAGCCGCGTTATGTGCAGGAATTGCTGGATGTGCACGCCGAGCAGCTGCGCGAGTGGGTTGCTGCGGGTGCGGCTATTTACGTGTGCGGCAGTTTGCAGGGCATGGCGCAGGGAGTGGACCAGGAGCTAGAGCGCTTGCTCGGGCGGGAGCATTTGGAGGTCATGTTGGAAACCGGGCGCTACTGCCGCGACGTCTATTGATCTATGTGAACAGGCCCTAAGGCCCCAGCTGAATGTTTTGCCGTTCACAATTCATATAAAGCTGAATTGACCAGCCCCTCATCCCTTTCTTATATTGGTCTGCCATCCAGGCTAATTGGTCAGATGGGTTNGGCCGTTGGCCTGCTTGACGCTCTCGAAACCAATCTGCCATGTGACGTACTTTGAATGCTCGNTTTTTATAAAAAGGTATTGGCAGTTTTAGTGACGCTGTCGCTCGTTACCGTTCTGGTCATTTACGTGGGCTGGCAAAAGAGCATTTTGCACGACCCTTTGCTACCGGCCCAAGAAAGTGCGTTCGCTTGGCAGGCGTTTGCCATTTCCGATAGCACCTCAGGAGGAACGTCCAAGATTGCGTTGCATCATGCGGATTGGGAACTGGATTTCGAATTTTTATTAAACTCCGACGCGCCCCATCCCTACGCATCGGCAATATTGGAATTTATTCGCGAGGATCCGCAGCAATTTATCGATTTGTCTGCGTATTCCACCATTTCATTCGAAGTGCGCTGCCGGCCGCGCAATGTCATGCAATTGTCGCTGCAGACGTTCGATAAAAATTTCACCAAACTCGATGAGGTGATGACATTTCGCATTCCCACCGCCTTTTTTTCCTGTGATGAAACGCCGCGTCAGGTCAATATCGATCTGCGCACTTTGGAGATTCCCGAGTGGTGGCTGCAATACAACAAACTGGAATTGTCAGACAACGGTTTTGATCTGCGCGCTGTGCGCCATGTTGCCTTTACCGTGACGACCCAAAGTCCGATGAACGTGACCGCCAATGTCGCCATCGACAAATTGGTGCTGCAAGGGCGCCAGTGGCGGAATTTTTATGCAGGCGTGGTCATCTGCATTGTTGTGTGGCTGGGTTTTCTGGTGTGGCTGCTGCGCCAATACCAGGTGGCGCTGACTGCAGATATCAAAGAAAAAATGCTCAAGGACCGGCCGTTGATCGCCTATCAGCAATTGTCCATCGAGCCGCACAGCGATCGGGAGAAAAGCGCAGTATTGAAATATATGGCGACGGAGTATGCGAACTCCGATATGAGCGTCGAAATGGCGGTGAATGCCTTGGGAATCAGTCGTAATAAAATCAATGAAATTCTCAAGAATCAGTTGGGCATGACTTTCAATGTCTATCTCAACAAACTCCGCCTTACAGAAGCCGCGCGCCTGTTGACCGAAAATAAAGAAGCCAATATCACGGAAATCGCCTATTCCGTTGGCTACAACAATGTGTCCTATTTCAATAAGTTGTTTAAAAACGAATACGGCTGTACGCCCAAGGTCTTTAAAAACCTGTCGCAGCCGGATGTTGAATAAATCGTGCGTTTTTTACTAATCGCCGTAGGACGAGGGCGGATAAGCTTCGCGGGTTGAGCAGTCGTTTTAAGGCTTAGCGCGGTCTTCCATATGGTAATTCGGACCAAGCCAAAGCTCAGAATAAAATCTAAAGGCTCAGAATAAAAATCCAAGGGCGACACATGAACCACAGAACATTTCTTGCCGCGTTTTTTTTCACGGGATTGGTATTGACCGGTTGTGGTGGTACGCAAAGCGGGTCTTCCAGCAGTTCGACTTCGAGCAGTTCTTCCAGTAGCTCGAGCAGTTCGTCCTCCAGTAGTTCATCTTCTTCGAGCAGTTCATCGTCCAGCTCCGGTGGCACTGTGACCGGCCTCACCCTGCAGGAGAATTCCGCCGGGATTTGCTCATTTAATGGCGTAGTTGACACCCGTCATGAAGGTTATACCGGGTCCGGTTTTATCGACTCCGCCAATGCCAGCGGCGCCGACATCGTTTGGGCGGTACATGCGGAGCTTGCGGATACCCTCGCCGTGGAAATTCGTTATGCCAATGGCGGCACCGAGGCGCGGGCGGCAAGCCTGAGCGTGGACAACTCCGGCCCGGCGGCGTCGTTGAATTTTGGTCCTACCGCCGGATGGGCGGATTGGCGCGCGGAAAGTGCTTATCTCAATCTTCGTCAGGGCAATAATCTGGTGCGTTTGACGGCAAGCGCGGCTGATGGCCTTGCCAATATTGACTCCATCCACTTTGCCGCGAATGGATTGACACCCGGTGAATGTCCGGTGTCGGCGTCCGGCCCGCTTTTCCCCGCGCCTGGGGCGACCAATGTGAATCCGGATGTGCGCCTGCGCATCACCTTCGACAATCGGCCCTCAATTCAATCGGGTGTGGTGCAGATTTACGATCAGGCCACCAATGAATTGGTGGATTCGATCAATGTCGCCGGCGACACCGACACCATCGGCTACAGCGGCCAGAGCGGCGCGCGCACATTAAAAGTTAAACCGGCGGTAGTGCTGGATAAAACTATCAGCATCAGCCCGCACACAGGGCGGCTTGCTTACGGTAAAAATTATCGCGTGGTGATCGGCAATGGCGTTTTCTCCGGCAGCATTAACGGCTCGGCTTACTCGGGTGTCAGCGGCAATCAGTGGACTTTTACTACGAAATCTTCCGGGCCGGCGGGTACCACCGTGACAGTGGATGATGACGGCCCGGCAGATTTCAGCTCGCTGCAGGGCGCATTGAATTATGTAACCCGCTCGGTAGGAAAAGACACTGCGGCGCAAATCAATGTGCGCAACGGTATTTATCCGGAAGTGCTGTTTCTGCGCGATAAAAATAATCTGCGTGTAGTGGGTGAGAGCCGCGATAACACGATTATCCGCGCGAGCAACGGCAACCAATCCAACTCCGGCACACGTGCCCGCGCATTGTGGCTAATTCAGCAGAGCGATCTGCTCAGCCTGGAAAATTTCACTATTCACAATAATGCGCCGCGCGGCACGGAAGGGCAGGCAGAGACGATTTATTACGATCATTCCGCTCGCTTGATTGCTAAAAATATGGCGTTTTTTAGCGAGCAGGATACCTTGTTGCTAAGCGGTTATTCCTGGTTTTACAACTCCTTGATTGCCGGTAATGTGGATTTTATTTGGGGAACGGCAAAAGTTGCGCTGTTTGAAAACAGCGAAATTCGCTCTTTGGGCGATTCCGCTTCCCCGAATAGTGATAACGGCGGTTATGTCCTGCAGGCGCGAGTGGGATCGGCCTCCGACCCCGGATTTATTTTCCTGAATTCCTCATTTACCCGCGCCAACGGCCCGGCGGGAAATGGTATTGGCAACGGTAAAACCTATCTCGCCCGCACCGGCAACAGCAATCCGCCGCAATATTTCGATAGTTTTGCGTTTATCAATTGCAAAATGGATGCGCACATTAATGCCGATGGCTTTAGAACAGAAAACGGCAAAGTGCAAAATCCCAGCCGGGGCACGGCAACTTATGGCTACCGGGAATACGGCACCACCAATTTATCCGGCAACCCGATCAATTTAGGTAGTCGCATCGGGGCTTATGTGCTGAATGCCAATGAAGTTAATCAATATTATGCAAACCGTGGCCGCATCTTTAGTTCATACAATAATGGGCAAGGCTGGAATCCGCAGCCTTAGAGAGGATTTATGAATAGGACAGCACTATTTTTTGCACTCGGATTTATTCTCACCGGTTGTGGCGGCGAAAAGGGCGATACCAGTCCTTCGTCGAGCAGCTCGTCCAGCTCATCGAGTTCTTCAAGCTCGTCCAGTTCGTCGAGTTCAAGCTCATCGAGTTCGTCCACCAGTTCGTCGAGTAGCTCCTCTTCATCGAGCAGCTCCTCAAGCTCAGGCGCGGCCTTGATAACGCTGACATTGCAGGAAAATCAACCCGGCGTATGTCGTGTCGATGGCGACCCGAATGAAGCAAAAAATGCCGGATTTACCGGCACGGGTTACGCCAATGTCGATAATGCAATGGGCACTGCGATCGTCTGGGCGGTGAATACCTCCAGCAGCAGTCGCTATCGTTTGCTATTTCGTTTCGCCAATGCCGGTACCACAGGGCGAAATGGCACTTTGCTGATCAATAACGGCAGCAACGGCAATTACACGGTGGAATTTCCTGGCACAGGTGCCTGGACCACTTGGCAGGATGCGCAGGTGGAAGTCGACTTGGTGCAAGGCAATAATATTTTGCAATTATCGTCGCTGACTGATGAAGGCCTTGCCAATATTGATTATTTGTCGGTTACCGGAGCATCCACCACTCCCGGCGATTGCGGTTCGTCTTCCAGCAGTTCCAGTTCATCCTCCGGTGGCGCAGTGATACTGCCGCAAAGTGGCAATCCGGTGCAAAGCCGTTTCAACAGCGCAAAAACCGCTTGGGGGAAAGATAAAGCGGATATTATTTTGTCGCATCAGTTTACTAATGGCGGCTGGCCGAAAAATCAGGAATATAACTCGGCGGGTTCTGGCGGTGATGGCAGAGGTGAGTCCACATTTGATAACGGCGCAACCACTACGGAAGCCATTTATTTTGCCCACCTTTACAGCAGTGACCGGCAGAGCAAATATCTCAATGCCGTGCGCAAAGCCGTGGATTTCACTCTGAATGCGCAATATCCATCGGGCGGCTGGCCGCAGTTTTATCCATTGCGCGGCGGTTATTCCGATCACGTGACCTTTAATGACAATGCCATGACGCGCGTTCTGACCATGCTGCACAACATCGCGCAGCGCACGGCGCCATTTAATACGGATGTCGTAACCGACGAGCAGCGCACTCGCGCCGCCGCGGCGGTTGCCAAAGGTGTCGATTACATACTCAAAGCGCAGTGGCGGCAAAACAATCGCTTGACGGTTTGGTGTGCGCAGCACGGTGCGACAGACTACAAGCCCAAAGCGGCGCGAGCCTATGAATTGGAATCCCTCAGCGGCAGCGAATCAGTGGAAATCATCGGCTTTTTGATGACCCAACCGCAAACTCCGGAAATTGCGACCGCGGTAAAAGCCGCGTTGGAATGGTACCGCAGCCCCAATACCTATTTAGCGGATTACACCTACGATAACAGCGTGGAAGAAAAAATCGTTTACCGGGCGGGCAGCAAAATGTGGTATCGCTTTTATAACCTCGATACCAACCGCGGCTTTTTTAGCGACCGCGACGGCGGGACCTATTACGACATTATGCAAATCTCGGAAGAGCGCCGTAATGGTTATAGCTGGGGCGGGAATTACGGAAATAAGATAATCTCTTACGCGGAAAGCGTCGGATATTGATAAATACGCCCCTCCCCCTGGGAAGGGGGGAGGCCGGGAGGGGGTCTTAGAGGGTGCGACAAAAATCAGACGCTAGGAGTTTTTTGAAATTTTTTTGGAATTAGCTTCACGCTTTTTCCAGATAGTGCCAAGTCACACTTATTTTTTCGTACCCAACAACTCATCCAACGTCAAACTATAACTATCAATAAACGTATCCAGAAAATATTGCACCTCCGGCATGCCCAAATTGTCCAGTCGCGCTTTTACGGCTTCTTCCGCTTTGCTGAATTCCTGGTTTCCTGCATTTACTTCGGTGCGGCATTTGATAAAGGCGGCGATGGTGTCGGCGGCTTTGATCAAGGCGCGGTGTTCTTCCGGAATCAGCTCTTCCATCAACACTTTGCGATAATCCGTTTGCAGTTCATCCGGCAGCAGATTTAACAATTCCCGCTCCGCCTGGCGTTCGATGGCTTTGTAGGCCTGGGTGATTTCCGGTGTGTGGTATTTGATGGGGGAGGGCAAATCGCCGGTGATGACTTCGCCGCAGTCGTGATAAAGCGCCGCTACCACAATGGCGTTGACATCCAATGTGCCGCCGAAATAGCGATTTTTAATCAAAGCCAGGGCGTGGGTGATGGTGGCCACTTCCCAGCTGTGTTCCATCACATTTTCATTGACGGTATTGCGTTTTAATCCCCAGCGTTGCAGCCAACGCAATTTGCTGATGTAGGCGTAGAAATGGCTTTTCACACAATAACTCCGGAAATTAATGGCATTTTTGCATCAGCGGGGTGGTGCCTTCGGCCGCTGCTATATCCTCAAACACTTTGTATGGCTGCGCAGCGTCGCTAATGGTTTGATAAAGGCTTTTGACCCAGGGTGGTTGATTCGCTGCGAACGTTTGCAAGTCGTGTTTGCGGGCGTCACTGGGTGTGATGATCACGCGGACATTATCGATGCCGATCTGTGCAACGAGGGTAAACAGGTCTTCAATGGCGGGGTCGCCCATAGCGAGGCAGCCGATCGAGACTGCATTTCCATGAATAAAAATATCACCACCTAAGTTGGAGCGATTTTCTTTGCGGGCTTGTTCGCGATCAAAGTCGTTGGGGTAATTGATTTTCATGGACAGGTGATAAAGGCTGTTCGGGTTTAAATATTCCAACCGATAAACACCTTCCGGCACTTGCTGGTCGCCCTCGCGCAGTTTGGGACCTGTGACGCCGCTGGCCGCTTTTATCGGATAGGAGCGAATAAAATGGCGCTCGCCGTTATCTTCGCTCCACAGCTCCAGTCTTTTTTCGTCTTTGATAGCAAGCAGAGTAATCGCCTTGGGTGGGTAGGGCGCTTTGGCGGCATCAAAGAAGGGTTGTAAGCGCGCCTGTGCTTTGTCGCCGAAGAGGCGCTGTACATCTTCTACCGATCGCGCACCCGTCGCTTTGCGATAAAGCGGCACCCACAGTGGACGCGCGTAGGTGTATAGAGCATAGGATGACAAGGCCAACGCGGTTGCGCTCAATAACCAGCGGCGGGTGCGTGAAGATCTGCTCATAGTCGTTCCCTCTCAGGTGTACGCATCATTAGTCAAACGTCTTAATAAGCGCCCGTCTTCTTCAAACAGATCGATCTGATAGTGCGCTTGTGCCTCCCGCAGGATTGAGCTTAGTCGATCCGCCATTTCCAGGCTCTCGATCTCCCCGCGCAGCATCAGCACACCGGGCTCGCTTTGTTCGAGTGCGCCGCTGAAGCCGCGATAGGTCACGGTCAACTGCTCCGGCTCCTGAGTCGTCTGCCAACCGGCACGGGTAAAAATGGTGGCCCAACTCGCCAGCGGCTTGAGTGTTTGAAGAGTGGCAAACAGTCTTAATGGTTCCATAATGACTCTGCAGGTTGACAGTTCCAGAATATAACGGGTACTGTATTTAAATACAGTATAGACCCGGAGGGCAGACAATGGCGGTTATCGCAGTTTGGCAATGTGATCGAGACGGCACTATGTTTCAAGACAAAAAAGAAGCAGAAGAATACGACAAAATGCTGGAGCTGGCGGAAAACATCAGCGAACTGCTCGGCCAGCACATCCCCGGTATCAACCCGGAGCACAACGAAGCTGTAGGTCTGTTCCTCGCCAAACATCGCGATCTTCTGGCCCGGGCGTGCAAGGGTAAACCAGAGTTGCTGCTGGAGGAAATCACACCGCCGGAGTCTGCGAGCAAGGTGACGCCGTTGGTGGCGAAAGGTTGATTCCTCAGTCCACCCCATATCAAACATAACCTTCGGGGCAAAAAGCCTTACAATGCCGCGCGAAATTGCGGATGGCCTAGTCATTTGTTGTGGCCACCGCTGAGGTCGATCAGGTGTTAGCGAGAGTTGTGGGGATATGGCGGAAATTGTTGTAGGTCAGCGTTGGGTGGTGGATGCGGAGCCGGAATTGGGGCTCGGCATAGTGGTTGGAGTGGATACGCGGGTAGTCACCCTGATGTTTCCCCAGGCGGATTGCGAGCGTATGTATGCCCGCCAGAAAGCGCCGCTCACCCGCATTGCCTTTGAGGTTGGCGACCGGATTCACGCTGCTGACGGCCGCTCCGGTGTGGTGGTGGCAGTGCACGAACACGCCGGGCTGAAACTCTACGATATCGGCGAAGAGCAATTGGTGCCGGAGATCGGCCTCGCCAGCGAGATCAAAATGAACCAGCCCCTGCTGCGCCTGCAAACCGGCCAGCTCGACGCCGCAAAATGGTTCGCCTTCCGCCGCCAGTTGGACCGCGCCATGGCGCGCACTTGGCAATCGCAACTGGGTGGTCTGTTGGGCGTGCGGGCGAATCTGATTCCGCACCAGTTGTACGTCGCCCACAGCGCCTGCAATCGCGAGAAGGTGCGTGTCCTTCTCGCCGATGAAGTGGGCCTCGGCAAAACCCTGGAAGCGGGCATGATTCTCACCCGCTTACTGCGTTTCGAGCGCGCCCAACGGGTGCTGGTGCTGGTGCCGGATGCCCTGCAGATCCAGTGGTTGGTGGAGCTGATCCGCCGCTTCAATCTGCGCCCGGACCTCTACGCCGGCGAAGAACACGATTTCTCCACCGGCCAGATCCATCTGCTGCCGCACTCGGCCATGGCCGCCGGCACACGCCTCGCCGAATCCCTGACTGAATTCGATATGGCCATAGTCGATGAGGCTCACCATCTGCAGCCCGGCTCCGAATCCTTCACTCTGCTGAGTGAATTGGCGCAACACTGCAACCATCTGGTGCTCCTGTCCGCCACTCCGGAACAACTCGGGGTGGAAAGCCATTTCGCCCGCTTGCAATTGCTCGATCCTGCCAAGTTTGACTCCCTCGAACATTTCATCGCTCAGGAGGAAACCTACGGCGAACTCAATCGCCGCATCCGCGCTCTGCCCGAAGGGCGGAAAGATCTGGTGCGCGACTACCAATTGGATGCATCCCTGGATGATCGCCAGCTGGTGGCGCGCCTGTTGGACTGCCACGGCATAGGCCGGGTGATGTTCCGCAATACCCGTGCATCGGTGCAGGGTTTCCCCCAGCGCAAAGCCGTGCCCCATGTGTTGGCGGAGGATTCCTGGGAGGCGAAGTTCGAGTGGCTGGCGGATTTCGCGCGCAAAAATCCGGGCAAAAAAATTCTGGTGATCTGTCACGCGGTGGAGCAGGTGCACGATTGCGAGGCTCACTTGTGGCAGAAGCACGGCATCCACGTCGCGCTGTTTCATGAAGATATGGATCTGGTGGAGCGCGACAGCGCCGCCGCTTATTTCGCCGATATGGAACGCGGCTGTCCGCTGCTGCTCTGTTCGGAAATCGGCAGCGAGGGACGCAACTTCCAGTTCAGCCATCACCTGGTCTGTCTCGACCTGCCGGATCACCCGGATGTGCTGGAACAGCGTATCGGACGCCTAGACCGCATCGGTCAGAAAAACACAGTGAATGTTCACATACCTTTCGCGGAAGGCTCGCCGGATTGGGAAAAATTCGTCTGGTATCACGAGGTATTGCAGTGCATCGACCGGCAGAGCCCCGCCGCTGGCGCCGTGCACGATCGCTTCTGGGCGCAGCTGTCTCATAGCGACGCCGACGCGCCGCTGCGGGAGCAGGCACACCAGACGCTGCTGCAATTGGAGACGCAGATTCAACAGGGCCGCGATGCGTTGCTGGAGTTGAACAGCTGTCGCCAGCCCCAGGCGGATGAACTGGTTGCCGCCATAGCCGAATTCGAGGCGGAGACACCGTTGGAGCTGGTGGAGCAGGCGAGTGAGCTGTTCAACTTCCACTTTGAAGAGACCCAGGGCGGCGCTTACTCGCTGATCCCTGCGGACAATATGTTGATTCCCTCATTGCCGGGCATTCCCCTGGACGGCATCGAAGTGACCTTCGACCGCGCTCTGGCCAATGCGCGGGAAGATGTATTGTTTCTCACCTGGGATTCGCCCTTTATCACCGGGCTGTGGGAAATCCTGCACCACTCGGATCTGGGGTCGGCGTCGGTGGCGTTTCTGCCGAGCAAACAATTGCCACCGGGCAAATGTCTGCTGGAAACCAGTTTTGATCTGGTGATCCAGTCCGCCCACGCCACCGCCTGCTTGCCGTTTTTGACAGATCTATCCGTGCGCGCCCTGGTGCTGGATATGGGTGAAAAGGATCTCTCCGATGCATTGCCGGAAATTTCCTTGCAAAAATCCCTGACGCACGCAGATAAAAAACTCGCGCGCAAAATTATTCAGTCGCGCAAGGACGTGCTGGCGCAGTGGTATCACAAAGCGGAAAAATTTGCCGAGGCGAAAGGCGACGTCTTGATCAAACAGGCGGTGGGAAGGGTGGAGGAATATTTCGCTACGGAAATTCAGCGTCTCGATGAGCTGGCGCGCCGCAATCCCAATGTCGACCCGGCGGATGTGGAAGCGTTGCGCCGCCGCCGCGACGATATTCTCCACGCGTTGCAAAAACAGATTCAGGTACAACTCTCCGCTATTCGCCTGGTGGTCACTACCGCACCTTAAAGCTCGACTCGCGCCTTAAAATTCAAGCCGCACCGGTCTGAGACTGGTGTGGTTTCACTCCAAAATTTCAAAACCCATTTCGTAACGCTGTAAAAATTGCTGCAGATAAAATGCGTTTTGCTCTTCGCTGATCAAGGGATTGTGCAGCACCACCAGTTTGCGCTTTTTCGCCTGCAGCTCGGGGCGCACATAGAAAAAATGTTGATTAAATAGTGCGTCTATGGAGCCATCGGCAAGCGCGGTCTGCACGCCTTTTTGCAGGCGTTCGGCCAATTCCGGTTTATGGGCATTCACATATAAATAGAACGGCAGCGGATAAAACAGGCTGATATCGCGGTTGAGCGAGAGGCCCGGATAATCAATTTTGCGCGTGGTCAGCGCCGTGTGCGCGTCCAGCACGCTCAGGGGGATATAGTCGAAGCGGCTGCGCATCAGCATTGGGAACAGAGCTTCAAAGGTCTGTGCCTCCACCACCTCAATATTATTGGCGACGAGAATTTCCACATCGATCCAAGCGCCCATTCCCGCTACCAGCTGCTTGAAGTTCAGCAGACTTTCGGTTTTTTCCAGGCGCCGCCAGGTTTCATCCATGGCGATTAAATTACGCAACCCCAACATGCCGTTGAGCACTGGAAATTCCACCGGAATCACTTTGCTCGGGTCGACAAAGTGGCCGCGCCAGTGCGGGGAGAATAAAAGATCGAGACGCATGCCTTTTTCCGTTTCCAGTTTGGAGCGGTTGGAGGACATGGTTTCGCTGAAATATTGCAATTCGTAAGGGCCGTATTCTTCCGCCGTTTTATCCAGCACCAATTTCAATACATCGGTGAGGTACAGGCGCAATAGCGGCGTATAACCCTGGTTGTAATGTTTGATCACCGTGGGCACTGAATCGGCGCGCGCGACCATTGCGCTGCACAAAAGCAGCAGCACCGGCCAGAGCATGCGGAATAAATGCGCCATGGAAATTTCCGTATCGCGGTTTGCGTCGATCTATCAACGGTTCATCTCTTAACTATAGATGGTGCATTGCGGATGGAGCGGTTTTTGCGGGGCTAGGCCATTTAGCTGATCTGGCAATAATAATTCGCGATATCGCATTGACCGGTTATAGAAGCGCAAAACTCGCCGATCATCTCAGCAAAAAAGCGGACCTGCGGTTGGGCGAATTAAAAACCCGTGTCTATAGTGGAGAAATATATATCACCGGCACGCGCTGCTCTGGACAAGGTCGGCCCGCGAAGTGCGTTGCTGCCGGTTTTTTGACACGAGTAGGGATGACATGGACAACGCATTGGGCCGCCTGTGCCGACGCAAGCTGCAGCGCTATCTCGCTGTGGTGGTATTCGTATCGATTGCATTGCCCGCCGTTATCGGCGGGAGCTTTTTAATTTGGCAGAACTACGAGCGCACGCTGGAACAGGACAGCGAAGTGGCAGCCAACAGTTATATGGATTTGCTCCAGGCCGGCATGTCCATGCCGCTGTGGAATGTGTCGCCGGAGCTCGGCAAGCCCCTGCTCGATAGTATTCTGGTGGATCCTGCGGTGGTTTCCATCCGCGTACTTACCGATAAAGGCGAACCATTTTTGCAGTATGTGCGCAACGCCGACGGCGAGACTCCGGCAAATGCCATTGTCCTGACCCGCGAGATAGAGCGCGGCCAGGAACTCATCGGCCAGGTGGAAATGGCCTACAGCCTTGCCGGTGCGCAGGCGCGCGCTGCCAGTGAAACACGCTTGCTCGCCATCATTATTTTTGCTCAGTTGGTGGTGTCGCTGTTGACCATCTCCTGGGTTTTGCATCGCAAGGTTTTATCGCCGCTGCAAAAACTCGGTGCGGCCGCCGCAGGAATTGCCAAGGGCGACTTGAAAACCACAATTCCGACGCTGGCGCAGGATGAATTCGGCGAGCTGTCGCAGCAGTTGGAAATTATGCGCAGCGAACTGGATATTCATTTTTCGCAACTTGAGCAGCGGGTGGATAAGCGCACGCTGGAATTGCGTGTGGTCAACCAAACTTTGCAAGGCACGCTGGACCGTCTACAGCAGACGCAACATTATCTGGTGCAGTCGGAAAAACTCGCCGCACTGGGATCGCTGGTTGCCGGGGTGGCGCACGAGCTCAATACACCGATCGGCAATGGCCTCACCGTCGCCACCACCATGTGCGACAGTTGCGAGGTGATGAAACAAAATCTTGCCGACGGTTTGACCCGCGCGGCGCTGGAGAATTTTCTCCGCGATATAGACGAAGGTTCGCAATTGGTGAGCCGCAATCTGGAAAAAGCGTCGGAACTGGTGAGCAGCTTTAAGCAGGTGGCCATGGACCGCACCAGTGCTCAGCGCCGGCGTTTTTCTTTGACGGCGATTTTGCAGGAAACCCGGTTGACGCTGTCACCGGCTTTCAAGCGCACGCCGTTTTTGGTGAATATCGACGTCGCCGAGGACGTGACCCTGGACAGCTATCCCGGCCCTCTCGGCCAAGTCATTACCAATTTATTAAACAATGCGCTGATCCACGCTTTTGATGGGCGCACTGCGGGCACGGTGGTTATGCGCGCGGAAAAACAACACAACACAGTGGAATTAGTGGTTGAAGATGATGGCGTTGGGATTGCGGAGGAACATTTAAATCGGATTTTCGATCCTTTTTTTACCACCAAACTCGGTGCCGGTGGCAGCGGTTTGGGAATGCATATTGTGCACAATATAGTGACCGGCATTTTGGGGGGAAAAATACACCTGTGGTCGCAGCAGGGCAAAGGTACGCGTTTTATTTTGATCTTGCCTTTGTCTGCACCGTATGAAAAAGATGCGGCGGTAGCAAGCGCACCCGCGGAAATGGCGACAGGTTGACAGCAGTAAACGGTGGTTTGATAGGTACACCTCATGAGCAGTGATTTTTCCCAAGATAAGGATCTTTTCGTTTTCAAGGATGATGAGCAGTTGATCTTTGTCTCGGACACGGGATCCCCCGGTTCCAGCGCAGGTCGCGATGAGGACCACGTATGGCGGATATTGATCGCCGATGACGAGCAGGACGTGCACGATGCGACCCGCTTTGCTCTGCGCGATACCAAAATCCTCGGCCGCCAGTTGGAATTTTACGACGCCTATAACAGTGCGCAGACGGTGGAAATATTGCGCACTGTGCCGGATATCGCCGTGCTTTTGCTCGATGTGGTGATGGAAACCTCCAATGCGGGCTTGGACCTGGTGCCGGTGATCCGCGAGCAGATGAAACTGCAGGATGTGCGCATTATTTTGCGTACCGGTGAGCCGAACCAAGCCCCGGAAATTGATGTTATCCGCGATTACGACATCAATGATTACAAATTAAAGTCCGATCTCACCAAGAAAAAGCTCTACGCCACCCTAACTTCTGCGGTGCGCTCCTATAAACAATTGCGCACCATCGAAAACAGCAAAAAAGGCCTGGATATGATTCTGCGGGCCAGCTCCGAGCTGTTGACTCAGGAAGGTTTAAATAATTTTGCCCAAGGCGTGATCACTCATATTGCAGCGCTTTTGGGGGTGCCGCCGGAAGGGGTTATCTGCGTGCGTCGCCGCGATCAGCCCAGCGATGAAGCGCTGATGATTATCGCCGCAGCCGGGGATTTTTGCTCGCTGATCGACCGCCCACTCTCTGCCATTACCGAAGGTGTTACTTCGCATTTATTGCGCGAAAGTCTCGACAACCGCTGCAATGTTTTTCACCGCAGTGGCGTTGCCCTTTATCTCGGCAGCAACTCCCGCGGGGATATGAGCTGTTATGTGGCCAGCAACGCGCCGATTGCCGAAGTCGATCAGGGCTTGTTGGAAATTTTCTGCGGCAATATCGCGCTGTGCGCCGACAATATCAATTTTCTCGAGAACCTAAAAAATTACGCTTTTACTGATACCTTGGTGGGCCTGCCCAACCGCAATGCCCTTGAGGAAGTCATCAATCGATTTATCGATCAGCAGTCCACTGTGCCTTATTCTCTGGCGCTGATTGATATCGATAATTTTGCCGAAATCAACGCGGTGCTCGGTCAGGAATACGGCGATCAATTGCTGCGCGCTGCGGCCGATCGTATCAAAGCGAAATTTTACGAGCCCAATACCGTGGCCCGCGTCGGCGGCGATACTTTTGCGGTATTTGGGCCGAGTTCGCATATCCAGAAAAAAGCGCTGCTGCAGCCTTTCGTCAATCCTTTCCAGATTGGTGGCGAATTGCAATTGCTCTCCATCACCGCCGGCATAGTCCCGCTCACGGAAATTCAGGGGCGGGGATCGGAAGCGATCAAAGACGCTTCCATTGTGCTCAAGCAGGCAAAAAATCAAAACCGCGGTCAGGTGGTGATGTTCCACCACAAAATGGTGGTGGAAGCGCGCGAGCGCCTGGAGTTGTTAAAAAATCTGCGCTCGGCATTTGAACTGAATCAATTGTTCCTGGTATTTCAGCCGAAACTAAAATTGAGCGATCTGAGCGTCACCGGTTTTGAAGCCTTGATCCGCTGGCGCGATAGCGCCGGGCGCTTTATTTCCCCGAGCGAATTTATTCCTCTCGCGGAACAGTCCGGTTTGATTATCCGCATGGGCGAATGGATTCTGCGCAATGCCATCGCGGAACTCGCACTGCTGCGCGCCAAGGGGCATATGAATGCGAGCATGGCGGTAAACCTTTCCGTCGCCCAATTGGAGCACCCGGATATTCTGGAAATGCTGCAGCGAGTGATGGGGGAGAGCAATATCGACCCGAGTTATATCGAGCTGGAGATCACCGAATCTATTGCCATGGGCGATATCGAAGCCAATTTGAAACGCCTGGAGCAGATCCGCGAAATGGGCTTCAAATTATCCATGGATGATTTTGGCACCGGCTTTTCGTCCTTTACCTACCTGCAAAAAATGCCGATCAACTGCCTGAAGATCGATCGCTCCTTCGTCAACAAATCCAACACCAAGAGCGGCCGGGAAATTGTGGAGATGATCGTGCAACTCGGCAAAACCCTTGGATTGAATGTGATCGCCGAAGGTGTCGAAGAGGAAATTCAAGGCGTGCTGCTGAAAGAAATGGGCTGCCACGAAGTGCAGGGATTTTTCTATGCCAAACCTATGCCGCGCGACCAACTGCATCAATGGTTGGCGGAACGGAAAAAGCGTAGCTAAAAGCCGATCCTCCCGCCTTCGTCATTCCCGCGAAGGCGGGAGCCGTCTGACCAGCGAAGTTAATCCATTCATTGTCTGAATCGGAAACATGGATCCCCGTTTTCACGAGGATGACGGGAAGGAGCGGGTGTAACTCCCTTCTGTTGTCATTCCTCGGAATGAGGGATTCAAAGCAGTGGGCAATCAATAAAGGCGGAAATAAAAATCTTGCTGAAATAGTTTGCTCATTAATAAATTCGAGAAGCGATCAATTTATTTCGGCGGCAAACTCCGCACAAAAGTTTCGCAATGGCGAATCCATTTATGCAGGGCAGGATCGGTGGTGATGGCTTCCGGTTCGACGTAGACAAATCCTTTCAGGGGTTTGCCGGTGAAATCCATAATGGTGGTGTACATTTCTTTGAGGGCGCGTTCGTAGTGTCGCGGGCCCACTCTGGCCATCAGGCGATGGTCGTTGGTGCCGACGCACATATGGCCGCCTAATAAAAATGCGAGGCCACCAAACATGGGTTTTTCAACAATATCCGGGCGTGAGGAAAAATATTCGCGAATACGCTGCGCTAATTGTTCGTCGTAGGTCATACAGCCTGAATACCTTGTGTCGTTCGCAGCGTCCTGCGCGATGCGGAACCCTTAATACAAAGTGTAGGCCGAATTTCGCATCCCTGCCGGAAATTCATTTCCTGATTCGCGGTTTGCGGGTGCCGCTCAGGCGAAAAGCGTTGGCGGTGCTGGCGCTGTAGAAGGGGCGCCAGAGTTCGAAAAATGCAGCCTGCATTTGCGCTTGTGACTTGAACGGGTCGAATGCAGCGGTTTTGGGAAAAGCCGCCAAACTCTGCTGTATAGCTGAGTTTTTCTCCGCGCCCATGCGCCACATTTCCGTGAGATCCGGTAATTGGTTCTTTTGCAGTTTGTAGCTGATGCCGCTTAGGCGCAGACCGATGGTGAGGCCGGAGGCCATCATCATTTCCCACCAGCGCAGCCAATAGGTGTACTGGTTAAAAGCTTCATGCATCAAGTTTGCCGGTTCGTTTCGCTGTGCCATGGTGGTTCTCCGCGTCGGGTGGAAATCCGTTTGCCTTTGCATCAAGGATGCCACCGCCTAAATTCCCACGCGTGTTATTGCTGAATCTCAGCAGCCTTATGGCTGCCGAACCTTTTGCAGCAGCGTAGTGGCATCGGCCGGGGCCAGCGGCCGGGCGAAGAAATAGCCCTGACCAAAATCGCAGCCGAAGGATTTCAGCAGTTTGAGCTGTTGGTCGGTTTCTATACCCTCGGCCACTACGGTCATGCCCAGGTTGTGGGCGAGGGCGATGGTGGCGCGGACAATTTCGCTGGCGTTGGAGTTGGTCTGGTTGTTTTCCACCAGGGCGTTGACGAAGGAGCGATCGATCTTGAGCACCTGGACCGGCAGCTTATCGAGATAGCTCAGGGACGAATAACCCGTGCCGAAATCGTCGATGGCCAGCTGTATGCCGCGCGCGCGCAGGGCCTCCAGGGTTTTATCCACGGTATCCGTGTGGCGCAGCAGGGCGGATTCGGTGATTTCGAATTCGATATTGGCGGGCGCTATGCCGGTGCGCTGGAAGATCTCGTCCATGCGCTCGAGGAAGTCCTCTCGCTCCAGCTGTACCGGTGAAAGATTGACCGCGACCAGCGGCAACGGGTTGTCACCAAACAATTGTTTCCAGGACTGCAATTGTCGGCAGGCCTGCTCCAGCACCCACAGCCCTATATCGAAAATCAACCCCGAGGCTTCCGCCATGGCGATGAACTTGTCCGGGGGCACCATGCCGCGCTCGGGGTGGCGCCAGCGAATCAGTACCTCGAAGCCCATGGGCGCGAAGGAATCGAGCAGGATGATCGGCTGGTACACCACGCTGAATTCCTGGCGCGGCAGCGCCAGTTTGAGGGCGGCTTCCAGGGCGGTGTTGTCCAGCTTCTGTTGCAGCAGTTCGGCGTCGAATTCCTGGCTCAGGCCGCGGCCGCGGTCCTTGGCCCGCTGCATGGCGACATTGGCGTCGCGCAGTACCTGCGCGGGATCGCTGCTGGTGGCGTCCGCGATTACATAACCCACGCTCACACTGAAGGTCAGCCGCAGTTGCTCCAGCACTATCGGCTCTTTAAAGGCGGTCACTATGTGGTCCGCCAGTTTGCGTACCGGCGCGCGCGCTAGCGCTTGTTCGAGTACCACTACGAACTCGTCACTGCCCAGGCGTACCACATGGGCCTCCGGCGGGCAGGTCTGGCGTAGGCGGGCGGCGGCGTTGACCAACAGCTTGTCACCGGTTTGATGGCCGTAGGTGTCGTTGATGGTGCGGAAGCGGTCGCCGCCGATAAACAGCACCGCAAAAGGCGTCGCCGCTGCGGAATTCATCAGCTGCTCCAGGTGCTGCAGCAGCCAAGCGCGGTTGTACAGTCCGGAGAGGGTATCGTGGTAGGCGATGTAGGTCGCCTTGGCCTCGGACTCGCGGCGCTCCTCGATTTCCGCCGACAGCTCGTGGGTGCGCTGGGCCACCCGCTGTTCCAATTCGGTATTTAGCCGGCTGATGGCGCGATTGGCGTCTTTCAGTTTGCCGGTCTGCTCACGCACCAGCTGTTCCAACTCCTGACGCCGGGCCACGGTGAGGCGCAGACGCCAGACGCTATAGCCGTAGATCGAGCCGAGAAACAGGACGAAGTAGAGGCCGTAGGCCCACCAGGTCTGCCACCAGGCGGGCAGTATGGTGATGGTGAGATTGCGGGTGGTGCCGGTCCAAACGCCGTCGTTGTTGGCAGCTATCACCTGAAAGGTGTAGGTGCCCGGGGCGAGATTGCTGTATTGGGCGCTGCGCTGGTCGTCGCTGACCCATTCCGTGTTCTGCCCGAGCAGGCGGTAGCGGTAGCGGTTTTTCTGCGGCACCACCAGATTGGTGGCGGTGAAATGAATGCGGATATCATCGGCGATGCTGGGTAGCACCAGCGCATCGGTCAGGTCGAGAGCGTGACGCAGCCACAGTGATTCGCCGGGGCGCTGCAGCTGGTGGTTAACCTCTATCTCGGCTAAATGTAGGCGCGGCGCATATTCGTTGCGCGGAATATGGCGCGGATCGAAATAGCTGAACCCCTGATTGGTGCCGAAGTAGAGCAGCCCCGCGCGGGTCATCAGATGGCTGAAGCGGCTGAACTGGGTGCCGGCCAGCCCGCTGTGTTCGTCGAAGATTTCCATCTCCTTGCTTTGCGGATCAAAACGCGTCAAGCCATTACGCGTGCCCAGCCACAGAAAACCCAGCTGATCCTGCTCCAGGCTGACGATAAATTCATCGCTCAGACCGTCCCGGGCGGTGAAGGACGCCATATGGTTACTGCGCGGATCAAAGCGGAACAGCCCGCGGTCCGTGGCGATCCAGATAAAACCATCCTGGCTCATCAACAGATCCAGGACCGCGTTTTTGACCGGCAGTTGAACGCTTTTGGATTGGCCGGTTTTGGGTGAAAACAACTCCAATCCCTGGAAACCGCCGACCCAGAAATCCCCTTCCGGAGTGGGCAGAATGTCGTTGATATGCTCGTTTTGCAGGCCACCTGGATTGTGGATGGGATCCGGAATAAAAGACTGAAATCGCTCGCTGGCCGGATCAAAAATCTGCAATCCCGCACCTTCCACCGCCAGAATCAGCCGGTCCTGTTCGTCCACAATAATGCGGAAGATATGGTTTGCCGCCAGGGTTCGGTCTTTCGCCGCAGTGGGATCGCGCATATAGCGCCGCGCTTTGCCGGTCGCCGGATCCAGGCGGCTGAGACCACCGGCCCAGGTGCCGAGCCAGATATAGCCGCGGGAGTCCTCGGCGATCGCCATCACGGCGTTGGCGCCTATGGTTTCCGGGTCGTTGGGATTGTGGCGGAAGTGTTCAAAACTCTGGGCGCGCGGGTCGAAGCGGTCGACGCCGTTGCCGTCGGTGCCGATCCAGATATAGCCCTTGCTGTCTTCATACATGCCGGAGACATGGTTCAGGCTGAGGGAGTTGTCTGAGTCGAAACTGTGACGAAAGGAATGGAATTTTTTTAAGTGCAGGCTGACCCGCACCACGCCGTGGGCGCCGCAGGCGAACCACATATTGCCCTCGGCGTCTTCGTAGATGTTCGAAATACTCGCCGGGGGAAAGCGGTATTGGTCGTAGGCAGAGGCCGGGTAGTGCACAAAGGCGCCGGTAGTCGGGTCGCGGCGGAATACACCTTGTTTCTCGGTGCCGATCCAGAGGTTGTTGCTGCGGTCGCTGCCGACTGCAGTCAGTTCGTTGGTGGTGAGCGCGCCGGGCGTGCCGGGCTCGGCGGTGTAGTGACGCACCTCGCGAGTGGCGGGATCGAGCTGATACAACCCCTCCCGACTGGCGATCCAGAAATATCCGTTGAGGTCCCGCGTCACACTCATTATTCGGCGGAAGCCATAGGTATCCGGCAGCTGGAAATAGGTGGTGGTGGCGCCGGTGGCGGGGTCGAATAGCAGTAGCCCTTTATTGGTGGCGAGCCAAAACTGCGTGGAATCGCCCTCGGGCATTATGTTGAAGATCGACAAGGGCTGGTCGCCGTCGTGGAACAGGCGTTTGCGCACCACGCCAGCGTCGGGGTCAAACAGCAACAGGCCGGTGCGGTCGCCGCCGAGCCAGAGGCCGCCTTCCGCGCTATCGGCGGCGGCGTACAAAACGTTGTAATTGCTGACCACATAGTGGGTGAAGTTTTCGCTCTGCGGGTGATAGCGGTTGAGCACACTACCCAGCACCCAAAGGCGATCACTGGCGTCGACAAAAACACGGAAGCTGTTGGGCGAACCGATACTGGTGAGGTCGTGGGGATCGTGGGAGAAAGTGCGCAGGCTGTAGCCGTCGTAGCGATTCAGACCATTGTCGGTGGCGATCCAGAGATAGCCGTCGCGGTCGCGCAGCACTGAATTGATAAAGTCCTGGCGATAGGGCTTGTCCAGGTGCAACGGATGGACCCGCACACTGGTGTCCGCCGTGGCGGGATTGAGCGCGAACAGCAGAGACAGGGCGCCGATAAAGCGCGTAAACAAGCGCAATCTGGTCATAAGGCTGACGCGAATTCCACGCGATCGCGGCCGTGTTCCTTGGCGTGGTAGAGCGCCGCGTCGGCGCGTTTGAGTGCATCGTCGATACTCTCGTCGTCCTGCATGATGGCCACCCCAATACTGACGGTTACCGCTACCCCGTCTTCGCCAAAAGTGCACTGGCCGGCGAGGCGGCGGAGTTTCTCGGCGATCGCATACACACCATCCACCGGCTGCCGCCGGCACACCACCACAAACTCTTCGCCGCCCATGCGGGCAAACACATCGTCATTACGCAGGTTCATGGCTACCAGGGCGGCGAAGCTTTTCAGCACCTTGTCGCCCATGTCGTGGCCATAGCGGTCGTTGAGGGTTTTGAAGTGATCCAAGTCGAGAATCAGCACGCCCATGCCGGCGAGCCCTTTGTCTTTTTGGGCCACGCTGACCAAGCGGTGGTGCAATCCGGCGCGGTTGTAGATACCCGTCAGCGGATCGGTATTGGCGAGGTTTTCCAGGTGGTGGTTTTCCTCCGCCAGACTGCGGCGTTTTTCCTCCAGCGCGCGGATGGCCTGGCGGTCGCGCTGGGCGGTGCGGTAGAGCGTGAAAAAGCGCAGAGCGCCTTCGCTGAGAAACACTGCCATCCAAAACAGCAGTATTCCGATCAACAGGGTTTCGGTCTTGATCCAGCGACCCACCAGCGCCAGCTGTTCCACCCGCACCTGGTGATAGCCGGGCTCCGCTAAATCGATGGCTATCGCCAAAACATTGTCGACTTCCAGCCGTTGCCAATGCCGGCGGAACTTGCGCTCTGTCAGCCACCAGCCAGCCGTCTTGAATTCATTCAGAGGGAGGAGCACGGGGCCGTCGCCGATTTCCTCGGTGCCAAAGCTCATTTCCATGGGTTTGCTGCTGGTGGGGTCTTGTAAATCGGAATAGGTGGGGTTGTGATTGCGGAGATTTACCCGAATCCGTTTGGCGGGACCGTCGTACTTTAGGTGCACGGCGAGCTTATCGTAGCCCCGCAGATCCTTGCCTTCGCCCAGCACCTGGTCCAGGCGGACACTCCACCCACATCCGTAAGGATTGGTCGGACGGTAATCGCAAATCCAGTCGGTCTGCTGATCATTCACCCAGCTTGCGGAGACGCCGCGTTTGATATGTGTGTAACCATAGAGCTCGGCCCTGTTCCGGGAGACATCCAGGGGCATATATTTGGCTGGAAGTGAATAGTGACCGAGAAAGAGAAACAGGGTGAGACCCAGCCCGGTCAGGCGGATTTTGCGATAGTTCAAACCGGTGCTAGAGAAGTTCGTCATCGTCATCACACCGGAAACGCGCAGCCGACCGCATTGCGGGTCGTTTTGGCTTGGTACAAGGCGACATCTGCGCGTTTGAACAGACTGTCCAAGCACTCTTGAGTCTCGACAATCGCAACGCCGACGCTGACGGTCACGGTTTGCTCATCCGGCAGGGAAAACCGCTGGGCGGCGACGCGCAGGCGCAGCTTTTCCGCCAGCCCTTTTAACGCGGCGGCGGAGGTATCGCTCACCACTAATACAAACTCCTCGCCACCCCAGCGGGCAAACGCGTCAACCGCGCGAATTTCCGCACGGATCAGTGCGGCAAATTCCTGCAGTACGACGTCGCCGACGTGATGTCCGTAGGCGTCGTTGACGGCTTTGAAGTGATCTATGTCCATCACCATCAACCCAGTACCCGCTGGCAGAAGGTGGTCGCTGTCGAGCTTTTGCAGATGCTCCAGCAAACCGTTGCGATTCCACACCTTGGTCAGCGGGTCGGTGATGGCTCGGGAGTAAAGCTCATCATTTTCCTTAGCTAGCCGATCGGTGCCGCCGGATAAATCCTGCAATTGGTCGCGCTGCTGCTGCGCCGCGCGTTTCAGGTGGTAATAGCGCAACAAACCTTCCAGTGATAACAGGCCAACCCAGAAAAGCAAAATCAACAGCAGGTAGGTCTCATTGGAAATTCGCTCTCCCACCAATTCGACCTTGTCAACGCGTACGCGATGAACCCCGGAATCGATAGTGTCTATGCCCATACGCACCAAATGCATAAATTCACGACCTGCGATTTGCCGTGGGGGATTTTGGCTGGCGACCCACCACTCCTCGACGGTGAATTCCTGTAAACCAATAAAAGTCGGCCCGCTGCGCAGCTCGTCAGTGCTGACAAATGCGGTCAGGTATTTTTCGGAGATATCAGACTTGATTTTTGTGTGCGCGGGGTTGTAGTTGCTGAGAAAAATTCGCAAGTGTTCTGCGCGTCCCTCATAGTTCACTTGAATGCGAAAGCCGTCGTATTGACTTGCATCTATGGCCCTCACCAATGGATTGTCTGGAGGGTTCCAGTAGAGCGACATACCACAACTGATGCCGTTGTAACGTTCCGGGTAGTCGCAGCGCCAGGCAGAAGGGTCGTCATTAATGAACGTCACTACCGACTCGCCGTCGACTGTCGGGCCAAATGTGCCGGTGCTCACATCCTCGTGCGGGTGAATCAGCAAGGTTTTCTGCGGAATAAAAGGTTTCGCCGCAATCGCCAGCACTGTAAGCAACGCCATGACAAATCTGATGCTGGTAAACAATCCCGACATAACACCTTTACGCGCCCGATCGGTGCGCCATGCACCGCCCAATACCGCTGTTGTGATCAAGTACTAAGCGAGTATAGATCAAGGCTTCCAGACGTGATGGGGGATAGCCCGTGCGTTTCCCCTCACTGTCGTCTGCCGTGGAATGCCGTTCCAAGCCCTGCATAAATGTCGGTGGCGGCTCGACGTAACAGAGCCGGTTTGGAGGGCAGGGCGCTGGCAAACAGCGCCCTGATCTGAATTAACGCAAAAATGGCCAGCCTTGCTCATCCCAGCCGAGAGTGGCGATCTTCAACACTGGCGCGCCATTATCGTTAGCATCGTAAACGTGATAAGCGATGATGTATTGGCCATTCTGCACGTGAACATCCTGCCCACCGGGGCCGATCCAGCGGCCGTCGTTGCCTTTCACCAGACTCGCTCCGCCCTGCATCATATTCACACCGTTTTTATCCACGTAGGGCCCGGTAATCTGTTGCGCGCGGCCGACCATGATGCGGTAGGTGCTGTCCACTCCGGCGCAGCAGGCGCCGATGGAGACAAACAGGTAGTAGTAGCCGTCGCGATGGACCAGGGTCGGCGCCTCAATGCCGCCGTCGCGGCGAGCGAGGGAGTAGAGCTGGCCCGTGGGCTTCATGGTGGTGGGATTGATGCGCGTGAGTTTGATGCCGCTGTTCCAGGAGCCGAAGGTCAACCAGGGATCGCCCTGCGGATCGATAAATAAATTTGGGTCGATAGCGTTGTAGTCGCTGGCGCTGGTGGTATTGATCACCAGCCCGTCGTCGCGCCAGTCGCCGGTGGCAATACTCGATGCCGACGCAAGGCCGATGGCGGATTGACGCGAGCCGAAAGTGGAAATCGAGTAATACATCCACACGCGGTTGTTGAAATGGTGAATATCTGGCGCCCACACGTCCCGGCCTTCCTGATTGGGTACGTAATTGGTCCACCAACTTAACTTGTTCTCGAAGATCGAGGGCAGAGGTTCCCAGCGCAGACCATCATTCGAGCGCTTGCCATAAATTCCCAGGCCGGTTTGAAATTCCCACCAAACGCCATTTTCTTCGATGAGCGTCGGATCGTGGGTGCCGAGATTGCCACTTAAACTCCACTGGGTGCCGTCCCCATCCGCGGACGGCAAATTACCGAGAGGTGATGGCATAACGCTGCGCAAATAAAAACGCTGACAGGTATTATCCAGCCACTCCCAGGTGCCGATATTGGTGCCGTTGTCCAAACCGCAATTCACCAAGTCCAATACGCGATCTTCTCCAGGTGCAAAAAATGCCATGGCGCCGTCGCTCTGCGGTTCCAACCGCCAATCCGCCGCGGTGCCGCTGCACGCGCCTTGCACCACTTCATTGCCGCTGCGGGCGATACAGGCGGATTGATTGTGCACGGGTTTGATTTGATAAAAACCATCGCCGGAATGGTGAAAGGTAAATTTCTGGCAGGGCGAACTCAGCCATTGCCATTGGGTTAGGCGCAGCCCCTGCGTCAACGCGCAATTGGCAATATCGAGGGATTTGCCGCTCTGGCCGCTGATAATCGCCACTTGCGCCACCGGTTGAATGCGCCAGCGCTGGCAGACATTATCCAACCGTCCCCATTGATTGATCGCACTGCCGATTGCGGTGGCGCAGTTGCCGACTTCAAGATTTTTATTGCTGCGCGCGTTAATCAACTCCAGCCAGCCGCCTTGCGAGGCTTTTTGTACGCGCCATTTTTGGCAGTCGGAATCTTTCCACGGCTCCTGAATTGCCCCCGCGCCGTCGCTGGTATTACAACCGTCAATCGCCAAAAATAAACCGGTTTGCGTATTGTTCAGGCGGTAATAACCATCGGCGGTGGGATCCAGCACCCAGTGACTATTGCTGGTTGTGCAGGTCTGCTGCGCAATCGCGGCGCCCGTGCCGGCGCTCACGCATAAACCGCTGTTGTTATTAATAAGCTGCAAGGCAGCGCCGGATATTTTGGCTGTTAAAGGACCTTTTTCTCCGGCGGGAACAGGCTGTGGTGTTCCGGCCGCCACAGGTATTCCGAAATGCGGAATGTCATTTTCCCAAGTGAATTTTTGCGCGCGCACGGAGCGGGTATTGCCACAACCCTGATCGGCGCGGGCATTGCCGTGATAAACCAACCAGTCCTCGGTAGCGTCCGGCGATTTGAAAAAGCCGTTATGGCCGGGGCCAAAAACACCATTGCCGCTTTGAAATACCGGATCGGAATATTTTTTCCAGGACGAGGTCTGCAACGGATCGCTGCCGGTCAATTCGAGCATGCCGAGTTTGTAATTGGGGCCGTTGCATGAGCTCGCGGAATAAATTACGAAGGTTTTGCCATCGCGCTGCAATACCTGCGGCGCTTCAGTGACCAGCCCGGTATTGTCGAGACCGGATTCGCGCTCCCACGGCAGAATAGGTGCGGTCAATTCCACCCGCGGTCCCGTCACCGTCCAGGGATTGCTCATCTGGCGAATCCAGTTTTTCTGCAGATTGCCATCCCACTCCGACCACAGCAGATACAACTTGCCGTCGTGTTGCAGATAAGTGCCGTCGATATTCCAGCTGTCCGGCATGGGTGCACCTTTATAGGCATAAGGTCCCATGGGGTCGTCGCCTTCACTTTCGAGAACCTGTAAATGCTGACGGTCGAGATTGGCCTCATGCCCTGCGGTAAACATCAAATACCAGCGCACGCCGTTCGGTCCTTGCAGACGGTGAAATTCAAACGCCCAGAAATTACAACAGGCGCCGGCGTCGATCGCCGACCAGATATAAACCGGCTCCGCCAGCGCCAACCCTGCCAGGGTCGGCGATTTGCGCATCACCAGTTGCGATGTCCAGGTAGTGGTAACCAAATAATAATTGCCGTTGTAAAACTGCAACCACGGATCGGCGCTATCGCTGAATAAAGGATTGGTAAAAGTGGCGGTGCTGACCGTTCCAGATGATGAGCTTGAACTGGATGATGAGGAACTGGAAGAAGAACTCGAACTGCTGGATGACGACGAACTGGCAGCGGACGATGATGAACTGCTTGAGGAAGTGTTGTTATTCGAACCGCCGCACGCTGTGATGGTGAGTAATAAAGCAAGCAAAAATAGGTTTTTCATAATCCGCTCTGAAAAAGGGTTCCGTGCTGTTAATTTGATTGATCCCGGTAATTTGAATGTTGAGTCCGGCGATCCCTAAACCCCATTCGCCCATTGGTACAGCTCCTGCCTATCCATGCCTGCTTATCCATGGAAATCCACGTTGGAAGATAATGCGTGATTTAGCGCACAGTGTCTGGAATGACCGTCAACCGATACATGTGGTCTGTCTCACGAATGGCGAACTGGCGGAGATATTATCTAACCCAATCGGCGCCGTAGCCCCACTGAGTCACATGCGCATATGGGGCCACTCACCACAGTGGCGTTCAATGACGCCTACTTGCCGTTTATTTTGCACTCCATCATCTTTTTGGTAAGGCCAATAATATAAGCTCGGATCAACACTTAGTGCCAAAATCGGTATAAGTAATCGCAATCACTTTGAGACTTTTATCAATAAGTTGATATTTTTTTACCTATAAGATCGCCAAATAAAGATAAGGCCCCGCAAACTGTTATTGATTATTAGGTGTTTTGCCGACAAAGGCCATACCAATATGGTTGATAGGTCAGACAAAGTAGCAATTGGAGGGGCGCGAAAAAATTGCTAAGCGGGACGGTCGCTGAGTGCTGGATAAATGTTGAAGTTTCATGTTCATTGGGTGGCGGTTTTTCTGGCACTGTGCGTCCCTATAGGCGGAATTAGTTTTGCCCTATACAAGTCCTCGCATTTGATTGACCCGCTCTTACCACGTGAGCAAAGTGAATTTCCCTGGAAAGTAACGCTGACCACGGATGAGATATTTGGCGGCACATCGGAGATAACTCAGTCCGATGCTTCGTCCAGTTTTGGTTTTAATTATTTGGTTAAAACGGAAGGGATTGAATATCCCTTTATATCTTATTCAATTGATTTCACCGATTCCGCCCGACCGACCGCGCTGGCGGATTTGACGCGTTACGATAAATTAAAAATTCATATCGAATGTGTGCCGGATAATATCCTTTCCCTGGCGGTTCGTACCTTCGATGAAGCAATAACCAATTTGGCAGATCCTGGTACATACCGCGTTGCAGAAACATTTTTCTTTTGCGGTGGAAAGTCGCGCGAAGTTACCATCGAGTTGAAGCGGCTGGAAATTCCTGAATGGTGGTTTCGCGAACATAAAGTGAAATATTCCAAACGCTCGTATCATCTGGATAAGGTGGCGAGTATTTCTTTTCACAACTCACAACAAAGTCCCAAAGGAATTCAGTCCAGCGTTAAGGTTACCGCCGCATCTCTACACGGGAGAGACTGGCGCTATATCTATGCTGCAATCGGCCTTAATTTGGTGATCTGGAGCATTTTCGCTGTTTGGTTTGTACGGCGTAGAACAGCGGCTTTGATAGAGGAAATCACCGAAAAACTTCAGCGCGAGCGCCCGTTGATCGCTTATCAACAACTTCCTGATGACACCAAACAAGACCGGGAAAAAAATACCGTCCTGCGCTATATGGCGACCAATTACGCCAAACAGGATTTGAGTGTGGAGATGGCGGTGGCCGAGTTGGGCATCAACCGGACCAAAATCAACGCAATATTAAAAGATGAACTCGGTCTCACTTTCAGCAGTTATGTCAATAGACTTCGCCTGACCGAAGCCGCACGCCTATTGCTGGAAAAAGAATCCAGCGTGGCGGAAATTGGCTATCTCGTCGGTTATGGCAACGCCTCTTATTTCACCACGGTTTTCAAAAAAGAGTATGGCTGCACGCCAGGCGATTTCCGTAAATTGATGGTGGAAAAGCCGGTGACCTGAGAGCATTCCATTTTGGCGGCTGCCAATAAAATAAGAAGTTGGTCACATTTATCCCAACGGCAGCTGACGGAAAACTGTGGGAAAAGCGTTCTAGTTTACCGAAATCGCAGGCGCTGACGGCTACAATAGGTCACCTATATCACCTCTGCAGATTTCACCAAGAGAGTTAAAGCCTAGTGGGGCACTCTGACTACACTCGGCCGTAAAGGATGAAATCGTATTAAAAATGCCCGAAAACACATCGTTTTACGAATTTTGAAAGAATTGAATACTGATTTTTAAAGGGTGGAAGTGGCAGTATCAATATAGAGTCGGGCCTGAGATCCATCACACCGCATAGCGAAAAATGGAGTGTGACGACGCCCGATATTTGTTTCATGCCGTAAAGCCATGAATATAAGTGCAATGCCATCTGAGATAATAAAATCGTTCCAACGAATCTGGGTGAACCTATGTATAAAAAATTAGTGCCTCTGAGTGTCGCGTTACTAATGCTGGCCGCGTGCGGTGGCGGAACATCGTCTGGCTCAAACTCGTCGTCTTCAAGCAGCTCGAGTTCGTCTTCCAGTTCAAGCAGCTCCTCCACAAGCAGCAGCTCTTCATCAAGCAACTCATCATCCAGTTCCAGCAGTTCATCTTCGAGTTCATCGTCCAGCAGTTCATCGTCCTCCAGCTCCTCGTCCGGTAGTGCAACCGGCAAATATATGGAGCGGCTGGATCGCGGGACGGTGGCGGTCAAGGTGAATAACGGTGTGTTTTTGTCCTGGCGCTTGCTGGGAACGGATCCACAAAATGTAAGTTTCAATATCTACCGCAATGGCGCTCTGGTGAACGGTTCTCCGCTGACAGATGTGACCAATTATGTGGATACAGCCGGAGCCAGCAATTCCACCTACGAGGTGAAAGCGGTGGTCAACGGTCGTGAAGAGCCGGCGGACAAAACCACCAGCGTCTGGGCACAGCAATCGCTGACCATCAATCTCAATCGTCCCAATGGCGGCAGCAATCCCTCAGGAAACTATACCTATTCCCCCGGCGATGCCTCTGTCGGTGATTTGGACGGCGACGGCGAATACGAAATTGTTCTGAAATGGGATCCGTCCGATCAGCAGGACAACTCCAACAGCGGCTACACCGGTAACGTTTTGATCGACGCTTACAAACTCAACGGCCAGCAATTGTGGCGCATCGATCTCGGCCGCAATATCCGCGCCGGCGCGCACTACACACAATTTCTGGTCTACGACTTTGACAGCGACGGCAAAGCGGAAGTGGTGATGAAAACCGGTGACGGCACTCGCGATGCGGCGGGCACTGTAATCGGCAATGGCAGCGCGGATCACCGCAACAGCTCCGGATATATTTTGACGGGACCGGAATATCTGACCGTGTTTAACGGCCAGACCGGTCGAATTATGCAGACCATTCCCTATCCCAACGCGCGCGGTAACACCGGCGACTGGGGCGATACCTACGGCAACCGTGTCGACCGCTTCCTCGCCGGTGTGGCCTATCTCGACGGTCAGCGTCCGAGCATGATTTTTTCTCGCGGCTATTATGCCAAGTCCATGATCTCAGCTCTGGACTGGCGCAATGGCCAATTGACCACGCGCTGGACATTTACCGCCGACGGCAGCCAGAACCAAAGCTATCGCGGTCAGGGCGCACACAGCCTAAGCATCGCCGACGTCGATAATGACGGCAAACAGGAAATCGTTTTTGGTTCCGCCACCATCGACGATAACGGGCGCGGCCTCTATACCACCAACCTTGGCCACGGCGATGCCCTGCATGTGTCGGACATCATTCCCAGCCGTCCAGGGCTGGAAGTGTTTATGGTGCACGAGTGCCCGTCCTGCTACGGCAACCACGGCGTCGAAGTGCATGACGCACGCACGGGACAAATCCTTTACAGCGGCAATGGCAGCGCCCAGGACGTAGGCCGTGGCGTGGCGGGTGATATAGATCCGCGCCATCCCGGCATGGAAGTTTGGGCTTCTCGCAATGGCCTGTTCACCTCCACCGGACAAGAGCTTTCCGCCAAACCCGGACAGATGAATTTCATGATCTGGTGGGATGGCGATTTATTGCGCGAATTGCTCGACGGCACCACCATTTCCAAGTGGAATTATCAGGCGGGCTCAGCGTCCTCGCTGTTTAGCCCCTCTGGCGTAGCGTCAAATAACGGCACCAAATCCAATCCTGTTTTGTCCGCGGATATATTGGGCGACTGGCGTGAGGAAGTTATTTTCCGTAACAGCAACAATAGCCAGTTGGTGATTTACACCACGACCACACCCACCAACCATCGCCTGTACACCTTGATGCACGATCCGCAATATCGCGTCGCAATTGCCTGGCAGAACGTGGGTTACAACCAGCCGCCGCACCCGGGCTTTTTCCTGGGTGAAGGAATGGGCCCTCAGCCTGTTCCGGATATCAACACTCCGCGCTAATAACAACATATCAACGGTGCCAGTCCGCGGCACCGCTTAACCAAGCTGGCAGCGGCAACCTTTACGTGATGCTGGCTTGGTAACTCCTTCTCTCTCTGTACTTTTTCTACGCTGCCTTCCGGCGGTGTGTTAACTCACGTCCGTAAGAAGGGCCTAGTGACGGAGCAATTGGTATGAGTTCGCAGGCTAATTCGCCTGATAGGCAATTTCCGCGAAGTGGAAATTGCTGCGGGATATTTCCAGGTATTTCACTTCGCTTTGTTATCTTCGCGCTGGATGACAACCGCCTCAAGGTGCTCTGTGAGGCGAAGGATGTCAGTGGGATCTGCGCCGGCTGGGCGTTGCCCAGCGGAAAAATATTCACGGACGAGGGGGTTCATCAGTCCGCGATTCGCGCGCTAAAAGAGTTTGTTACGTCAGAGCAAATTTTTTGCGAGCAACTGCATGTGTTCGGCGGCGCAGGAGCGGCGCCTTTGACCGTCGCCTACTATGTGCTGTTGCCGGAAAAATCCTTGTTGAATGTTGCGCATGAGGCGACTTCCTTACATTGGTGGGACACCCGGGATTTGCCGAATCTCGCTAGGGACCAAGCGCAGTTGGTGGAGTTCGCTGTGCGGGAATTGCGTTCGCGCACTTTATTTGGTGCAACAGTATTTCACCTTTTACCAGCCAAATTTACCTTGCTGCAACTTCAGCAGGCGTATGAAACCGTGTTGAATTTTCACATCAGTAAAAGCAATTTCCGGCGCAAGGTGGCAAAAATGCGGTTTCTGGTTCCCTCCCAGGAGTGGCAACAAGGTGTGGCTCACCGCGCCGCGCGCCTTTATCAATTTGATGAAGAGCTGTATTTGGCTGTGTCGAACCAAGAATGTTTATCTGCTTTCGGTGAGCAAGCAATTCCGTAGTCCGTATGCATGCAATGAGCTTTCGCTGCCACATAACGCCCTATTGATATTCACCCGCGTTGTCGATGTTCACTTCCCCCGGCTTAGGCCGGGATTTTTTTATCTTGCAGATCTCTATTCGCTCTTTTGCGTAAATGTTTGCTTTTGGCTATGCGAGCTGGGCTCAGTGCTCTGAGAATTCCAGAAATAAAAAAGGGGCCTTGCGGCCCCAACGGGTCGACATAGACAACTTATTATCTAAGAAACCCGGCCAGTGGTCCCGAATCCGGTCGATTTCCCATTCCTCTGTCCATGATTCCGAAAGCGTGCTTGATGCTGGTTAGCAATTTGGCGTGATCCTGGCGATTATTGTTGCCAAAGTCTATGAACTGTCCGGTATCCACACCCAGGTTTTTTCCTCCTATGACCAAATGAGGAACATTAATCGGGCTGTGACTATGCGCGATACCCATCTCCGATCCCCACAAAATAATTGTGTTATCAAGCATAGTGCCGCCACCTTCCGGTGTGTCCTGCAGCATCTTCGCTAGGCGAGCTAATTGTGAGGACCATAGCTCGCACATCCACATCCATTCGCTGTAATACTGGTGACTTGTGCTGCTTGCGCGATGGTGAATATGGTCGTGCCAGCTGTCCCGCGTTTCCGTGCTCGCTCTAAAGCCGCGCAGACGGTTATAGTGGTCACCCGAAAAGCCGATCTGCATGGTCATCACACGGGTGCGATCGCATTGAAAAGCGGCAGCCGTTAGATTCATCAAGTTGGTCACGCCATTGATCAACGACGTTTCCTCGCGCACGGTATTGACATCGCCAAGAATCCTTACTTCTTTACAACTTCCTCCCGCCACCGGTGGTGGCTGTGTATTGGCTTCCAATTCCCGCGATAAATTGATCAGTGAATCAATATGATATTCCAGCTTCGCCCGCTCCTCGTAACCGAGATAACTTTGGATTTTCTTTAAATCCTCTTTTGCTACATCAAATGCTTTGATGCGCCCCGCGTTGGCATTCGGTTGCGGATTTGGCGTGGGGTTGGGGTTGGCATCTCCGCTAAAAATGCGATTGTAATTTGCCACCGCAGATTGTTCCGGGCGAATCCGCTGATTAGGTCCGGCATAGCTCATAAACGAGCGCATTTCATTATTTAGACCGCCATATAAACCCTGCGCCATAAAACTTATAGGGGCAGCGTTGGGCTGGCCGCTCATATGCCGGGCAATCACTTGGTCAATCGTAATGTCGCCGTTATCGCTGCCTGCCGCACTGTAGGCCGTTACCATCCCGCGTTCATGGTGGTTGCCACGCGTTGTGGAGTGCTGCAAATTCCGCAGAAAAAAACAGTTCGATTTCACTTGTTCGAATGCCGTGTTGGGTCTGCGCAATACAAAGTTCCTGCCGGGATTGGTGGGAAACCATTCCGGCACAAAGGAACCCGCCGCATTAAAAATCACGAATCGCTTGGGAAAGGTGGCTTGCGCTTCCAGACCTCTTATTCGTAACAGAGGCGCCAGAAGTAAGCTGCCGGCTACCGATTTTAATAGTGCTCTTCTTGGAATTCTGGACATGATCTTTTCTCTCTTTATAGGCCCTGCGTTTTCACGCAGAGCCAAGGAAGTGGATTATCGTTTTCGAATCAGAATGCTTTCATTGGTGAGAAGCTGCACGAGTACCTCGCGGAAGCTGTCGTTAACCGACAAATTGTCGGCGATCAGCTTGGTGAGCGGTTTTGGTACGTCGTTTTTCGTAGCTCCCAAATAGAATTGGTATGCATTTGAGGCAAAGCACTCTCTAACCACTTGCTGTTCGGAAAAAATGCTGCTCAGTTCTGCCAAACCGCCTACAGGTGTGTCAAAAGAGGTCGCGATGATTTCACCGGTGGCGTCCACATCACCGCCGTTATCTATGGTGCGATAGCGGCCGCATGCGTCAAAGTTCTCCATGGTGAATCCCAGCGGATCCATCAGCACGTGGCAGCTTTTGCAATCGGAATCTACCAGGTGAACTTCATAGACATCGCGATTGGTGATGACGTTTGGTGTCTGCCCCGGTGACCCCAGGTCGGGAACAACGCCCGGAGGTTCGGGGAGTTCCTGACACAATATGCGCGTGCGCATAAAGGCTCCGCGCATTACGGGGGACGGAATTGAAAATTGCGCATGGCGGGCAGCGAAAATTCCGCTGCTGAACATACCATGACGCAGAGGGCCAAGACCTGCGGGGTCGTTAATGCTGGCGTAGAACTCGCGCAAAGCTCCCGTAGGTTCCGGCAGTGGCGCATTAAATAGACCTTCCAGTCCGTCATTTATAGTTGCGTTCTCCTGTAGGAATATTTTGAATTCGTTTTCGATAGCAGATTTGGCTTCCGCAAAGTTTTCACAAGCGGCATCGGAGTGCTCCACACCAGCCCATTTTCCCTCATCAACCTGTAACCAGTTGCGAATAAAAGTATGCAGACGCTGCGATACTTTGGGGTCGGCGATCATTTGGTTCACCACTAGGCGGAGCGAATTTACCGAATTAAGGTCGCCCCTGCGCGCTGCTTGTAACAGGTCATCTTTGGGCGGTTCGCCCGTCAGCGCATAAGAAATCATGCTGGCCACTTCAAAACCTGTTAATTGGAGGGTATCGCCTTCGGCAACATTCTCGTTATTGCCCATTTCCGTTCGGTAGAGAAAATAAGGTGAGTTGAGAATGCCGATCATGACTTGACGATAGCGATCCACGCCGGTCAGACCATCGGCGAACACGAGATAGCGATCCGCTTCCGCGTTAGTCAGATCTTTGCGGAATGCCCGCTGGGCAAAATTGCGTGTGAAATCTGTAAGGCATGTGGCTTGGTTGAGAGGGCAAGGGCTGATGGAAGTTATTTGCGCCTCGCTCAATCCGCCGACGGCGGCTTCACTCTGCTCTATAAAATAAAGCGCAATGTCCTGCGACACTTGGAGGTGATCCGAGGCGGTGGGGTAGTAGTGATCATCGGAAATATCCGTGTATCCTTCGAGCCAATTAAAACTGGACGGCAAGCCCAACAGCTGCGCAAGTGTTGCACGGTATTCACTGGCGGAAAGCAGCCATGCGCGCGCTTTTGACGGTTCAATTTCCTCCGCCAGTTCGGGTGCATTAAATTGCTCCATCACATAGAAAGCGACTGCGGCGGCGCAATCGGTGCCACAAATTGTGGGATCTTGCGGAGGCATGGTTGTTTCGATTTTGCTGGCAAGCTGCGTGGTGTTATTACAGAAATTGCAGCCGATCAATCCTTCAAAAAGTGCACCTTGGCCGTCGCCATTAATGCCGTGGCAGGTAGCGCAATGCTGCTCATAAAGTGCCTTGCCTTCAACAAAAGGATTCGATGGCGCAGGTGTTGCGCCAAACATGGCGCCTTCCACGCGCAGGCTATCGATCATTACGCCGGTTTCCCGGCGCAATATTTTTATGGTGTAAGTCTGACCTGGTTGGCTGTTCGTCCACGTGCCAAGCAACAGCTCTTGAAAGCCATTTGTTGTGCGGCCATTTTCCATTGCCCAGGTATCGGACAGACCTTCTACCTTGATAAAGAAGCTGTCAGTCAGCTCATCGCGCAGATTTAAAACGGCATATAACCGAATGGTCGTGTCTGAGGCGGTAATTTTGTAATGCGCTTGGCCCGGCGTTACATCAGTCTGGGCGTCGTTTCTGTCACCCTCTGCAACAATATATGTTCTTTGGCCCTCACTTCTTACTTGCAATGGCGCAAACATTTCCTGATTTTCATAATTTTCCGCCTCAATTGTCGGGCTCATTGAAATAGGAGCGCCGGAGGAAGAAGACGATGAACTGCTGGATGAGCTTGCTGAGCTGGTTGTTGAAGACGAACTGCTTGATGACGAACTGCTGGACGAAGTTGTTCCCGAATTTGCCTCGGGTTCTTCTCCGCCTCCACAGCCGACGGCAAAAAGCACCGCTATGAGAGGTAGTGTTTTACAAAATTTAAGCATAAATGGCACCTTACGATGGCACTTCATTTTTATTCGCGGCAAAGACTGATTTTTTTAACATTGGCGCGCCCGGAAAATAAATGCTAGTGAGTGCTATTGCGGATGCACAGGTGGGTAATGCTGCAAGTGGGATTTTAGAAACAGTTTTAGTGGAATTAATTCACATTCGTCTGCATATTCTCGATAGCGGAATAAGTCATTAATTTTCAAAACCTTTTCTTGCTCGAATTAATTAAAAATAATACTCGCATATGGGGATTATTCGACCATGAAAATTTTGAAATATATGAGTGGCTGCCTGCTTTTAGATCTGTGCTTCTTGATGCTGTGTTAAAACGCTCCCAGTCATGTTTGGATGATTGCGATTCATTTATTTGAAAAAGAAAGGCGGGCAGACTGCGTGGTTGCTCGCTGTCAGAACATTGTCTTCGCTCGCAAGTTATAAGGGGATCTTGAAGGCGGGGGATAGCCCATCTGCGCACAATGCGCGTTATGACTTGAGATGCTTATCTCGAACTTTTACCCATATTCTCGGTATGATCAGCCGTTTATCAGGCGGATACGTCATTGTTGGCACTGATCGCCCGATAGATCACATAACTCAAATAATAAAGAGAGTCGCCGATGAAGAGAGTAATAGTTGGTCTAGTGCTGTTATTGGGCATTACAGGGTGTGGCGGTGCCAAGGAGCCGGCCGATTCCAGTTCGTCTTCCAGCTCCTCATCGTCGAGCTCAAGCTCCTCTTCATCCAGCAGCTCCTCTTCATCCAGCAGCTCTTCGTCCAACTCGTCTAGTTCTTCCTCCTCCGGCAGTGCGGCGCTGGTAACAGTAATAGAGGGGGCGACCGAGCGCTTTGCGCTTTTAATGGTGTGGTGGAAAGTGAGCACAGCGGGTTTACCGGCCAAGGTTATGTGAATGCTGCCAATGCCGCCGGGGTGACCCTCACCTGGGCTGTCTCCGTGGCAATACCGGGGAATCATTCCGTGGTGGTGCGTTATGCCAATGGTGGAACTGCGGCCCGGCCTGGGATGCTGGTGCTGGGCGCGCAGTCGCGCACTTTGAATTTTTCCCCCACCAGCGCGTGGAATGTGTGGCAGGAAGAAGTGGCCACATTTAATCTCGCAGCGGGCGTCAATCAAATAACGCTTACGGCTAATGTCGCTGAGGGTTTGGCCAATATCGATTCCTTGACCCTTACCGGACCCGCCTCTGCAACTGCGGCCATGTGTCCGAGTCAGCCGCCGATTACCGTGTGGTTAGCGGGGGATTCGACGGTGGCCAACGGCAATACCCCTTGCCCGGTCGGCTGGGGCAAAGTGTTCGGCACTTATTTTAATGACAAAGTCACTGTGCAAAACGCCGCAGCCGGTGGCCGCAGTGTGCGCACTTGGTTGTACGACGTATTGGATCAGAAGGGCGGCGACGGCGAGTGCCGCATTCAGATCAATGGTGATGGCTCCCCGGTATTGCAGTCGCGCTGGAGTTCGATGTTGGCGCAAATGCGTGCGGGTGATTATTTGTTTATCCAATTCGGTATCAACGATGGCGATAGCAATTGTCCGCGCCACGTCGGCAGTAATGCTTTTAAAAATGAATATATCTATATGGCGAACGAGGCCAGCAAACGCGGCGTGCGCCCAATTTTGCTGACCCCATCGCCGGCAATCCGCTGCAGCGGCAGCACAGCAGTGGCGAGCCGCGGATTTCTCACTGAGACATTTGCGGTTGGCANCCAACTCAATATTCCGGTGATCGATTTACATAGCCTGGGCACAANCCTCTATAACCAATTGGCGTTTTGCCCAGTCCCCGGNGGCGGAGTTTCCGCATCGACAACGGGNCCTGTNGGCGAATTTTTCTGCGACGATCACACGCACTTTGATACTCCGGGCGCNCGGCAGATCGCCAAGGTGATTGCAGATGCCNTGCGCGCGCAGGGAATTCCGCTGGCTGATTATTTGAAGGCGGATTAATCCTATGAGCAAAAGTCGCCTTCAAGCAGGTGTTAATTTCGGGGAATTTCGCGTTATGAAAAAATCCATTTTTCTCGCGTGTGCTTTTTTGCTGCTGTGCAGTTGCGGCGGGCAAAATGCGTCCAGTGGCGCCTCCTCAAGTTCCAGCAGTTCATCTAGTTCTAGCTCATCGAGCAGCAGTTCGAGTTCCTCCAGCAGTTCCAGCTCGTCATCCAGCAGCAGTTCCTCCTCGGGCGGAGTGTTGACGTTGCAGGAATCGCAAGCGGGCTTATGTCTGTTGGAAGGTGTGGTGGAGTCCGAGCACCAGGGATATACCGGCGCCGGATATGCTAACAGCAGCAATGCAGTGGGTGCCGGGCTGGTCTGGCACGTCAATGCCGCGCAACCCGGTCGTTATGAGTTGAATGTGCGTTATGCCAACGGCGGCACGGAAGCTCGCCCCGGAATTTTGAACATCAATGGCAAAACCAATTACACCCTGAATTTTGCCGCGCCTGGCGCCTGGACAACTTGGCAGGCACTCGCAGCAACCGTGGAACTCTCTCACGGCAATAACACGCTCACCCTCAGCGCAACCCAGGTGGAAGGCTTGCCGAATATTGATGCGCTCACAGTGAGCGGAGCGGATATTCGCGCCGGCAATTGCGCAACCGCGCGTATCGCAACCTCCGGAAATTTCGCCATTAATTCATCAGTTGCATTTACTGCTGAAACATTCACCTTGGGCAGCGATTTAATTGCCGCTTACGACTGGAATTTTGGCGACGGCGGCGCTGGCAGTGGTAAAACGGTCAACCATCGTTATAGTGAGAGCGGACAAAAAACCGTGACTTTAACCGTGACTGATCTCCAGGGTGATCAATCTGTGGTGGCGAAAACGATTGATATCCAGAATGTCGCCGGCCCAATAAAAGTCTTTATTGCCGGCGATTCCACGGTTTCCACCTACACCGACACCGCCAGCCCCAACGATCAGGCTGGCTGGGGACAAATGCTTCACGAGCAATACAACAATCTGGTGACCATCGACAACCGCGCCATCGGCGGCCGCAGCGCACGCCGGTTTATTGATGAAGGTTTGTTGGATGCGATCTGGCGGGATATTCGCGCGGGGGATTATCTGCTGGTGCAATTCGGTACCAACGACGGTCACCGTACCGCCACATACACAATAAATGGCCAGACCATTCCGTACTATCTCGAGCCGCAAACCGATTTTAAATTTTGGCTGCAAAAATATGTGGACGGCGCCAAAGCGCGCGGCGTGCAATTGGTATTCGTCACACCGCCGCCGCGCAATTCTGCCTATTGCACTGGCGGCAACGGCACCGGCGCGCACGCCCAAGCCATGCGCGAACTCGCCGCAGCCAATAATGTGCCGCTGGCGGATCTCAATGACAAATTGGTGACCTATTTGAAAAATATCTGCCCATCACCCGTGCCGGAGAATTTCTTCTTATTACGAGCCGACGGCACCGTCGATGGCACTCACTTTCAAGAACACGGCGCCCGCGTGATGAGCAAAATGGTGGCGGATGGTATGGGGGAGGCGAATCTTTCAATTAATCAGTTGCGGCGTTGACACAAGCCATAGGCTGCACAACCTGACGCGCGCGTAAAGCGCGTCCGTACGAAGCTCCAGCGGGAATATGGCGGAATAAATAACGTGTGTCGGAAATTTAACCAGTTGCGACACTTTGCTTTTTCGTTTTTTGGAATCTCACAGCTTTTTTTGACGCCACAAACAACCTTATTTGCGCTTTGGCACCTGTCGCCACGTCAGGGTTTTTTACATTGCAAAGCCAAGCGTGGCATTTTTTTCACTACGACGGCAGTTTTTACTCTGCCTGTTTTTCCTTTCTCGCAGCCAAATAATAATTTAAATGGCTCGCTTTGTTTGCTTTAACTGCCCTAAAACCGGTAAAGCGAGTCTTTAGCGAATTATAAAAGGCTGCCTGACAACATTTTTTAACAAAAGTTAGGCACGCACCTTGCTCTCCCCACCGGAACGATAAATAGAGACCGGTAAAGCCGGCGCTGACCAAGTGGGGCCATCCCATCTCATTCATAGCGACGCATTGCAGCAAGGTATTACATCATGAAAACAAATCACTCCTTTGCGAAATCCTTTTCCATTAAAACGCTAGCTGCAGCTATTGCCGCCTGCGCGATTGTCCCACCCTATGCACACGCAGGACCTACCGGTGGCGTAGTGGTGGATGGTGCCGGCTCTATTACTCAAGCCGGTGCAAATACCCGCGTCGATCAAGTTAGCGATCGATTGTCCCTCGAGTGGGATACTTTTAATGTTGGACGTAATGAACGTGTGCAATTTGTTCAGCCCGGTGCTGACGCCATAGCGCTAAACCGCATTCTTGATAATTCCGGCTCACAAATTCTCGGCCGCATTGATGCCAACGGACAGGTCATTTTAATGAACCCCAATGGGATTATTTTTGGCCGCGATGCGGTAATTAATGTCGGCGGTCTGGTGGCGTCCGGGCTGAATATCAGCAGCGATAATTTTATGAATGGCGATCTGGTATTCAGCGGTTTGGAAGGGACTGCTGGTACGGTAGTGAATCGCGGTCTTATCAACGCTGCTGTTGGTGGCAATGTGGCTTTGCTGGGAAAAAGCGTTACCAACCAGGGGTTGATCAGCGCGGAACTCGGTCATGTTGCTCTGGCAGCTGGTAACGAAGCCGTGGTGACATTCGATGATCAGGGTTTGATCGGAGTGCGGATAGACCAGGAAACTCTTGCGGAAGAACTCGGCACCGCATATGCGGTTAATAACAACGGCACTATCGAAGCCAAGGGTGGCAAAATTTTATTGAACGCCAGCGTCAGTGCGGATCTGTTTAGTGCTGCGGTCAATAGCGGCGGCATGGGTAGCAACGATGTTGTGTTTCATGATGATGGTAGCTTTTCCATTGGCAGCGGTAATGGCGTGATCAACTCTGGAAATTTAAATGTTTCCACGGATGCAACATCGACCCGCAATGCCGGGACCGTGGTTGTCGCTGGTGGTAATGTTGAGCAGCGTGGCACTATCAGTGCAAACGCTTCCGGCGTTAATAATGCGGGTGCCGTTTATCTCAGCGGCTATGAAAAAGTCAGAATGTCGGGAGCGGGTAAAATCGAAGCCAAGGCAGATAACACAAGCGGCAAGATCAGCCTTGAAGCGGATGATATACAGGCGGGAAGTGGTACCTCCGTCGCGACGGCAGGCAACACCTATATCCGCGGATACTTAAATGCCCGCACACCAAAAATTACCGCTGAGAATCTTAAAATCTCTAGCCTGGGCACCGTCACTCAGGCGGCCGCTACAGAGGTCGCTGGCACTACCCATATTTCCACCACGGCGGGTGGCAATATACGTCTGACAAATGCGGACAATGATTTTAATCTGGTGACCATTACCACCGGCTATAACGACTCGGTGAGAATTACCGATCAAAATGACATAGTGCTGGGAGCCATCACCATGGATGATTCTTCGCTGCGAGTGGACTCCCTGGGTGAGGGTGGCACTATCAGTCAGGCACCGGGCAGCCAGCTCCACCTAAGTGCGGGCGAACTACGCCTTACTGCTGACAATATTCTCCTCGGTGACGGCGGTGCGACCACGCGCCTGACCGGCGCATCGTTGATAGCGGATTTTCGCCGCAGTATCGCCACCAATGGCTCCGTATCGCTGCTGCCCTACATCGGCGACATCTATGCCAGCACCTCTCGCATTCGCGGCGTGGATCGGGAATACGGTGATGTGTTTTTAGATTTGCGTGGCAACAGGGTTATCGATCTCAACGCCGAATACGATGCAGATATGTCTCAACTCCATCTGCATGGCATGACCGGGGCTAATGCGACTCTCAGTGGCTTAACGGAAACTGATCAAACCGCACCTATTTTTCTCACCGGCACACTTACCTGGAATTCGTATATAGCGACATTGACGAATCCGGACAACGATATTGCTAATTTGCAAGGTAGCGGCGGCCCAGCTTTTGGCTGGCTGACCTACGTCGACAAAAACGATCTGCAGCTGCGCAATCTGCTGACTGACAACGAGGTTTCACTGGATGTGAAATCTGTTGGAGAAGGGAGCACTATTCGTCAGGCCGCCAATACTGGGTTGAAAGCGGATTTCATAAATCTCGAGGCCGATAATCTGGTGCTCGGCTCCAACGGGCGAAGCTCGATTTATGCTGGGTATGTTTTGGACCTGAAGTTCGGTGACAACATGATCCTAAACGGCTCCTGGGCAATGGGCGGTTGGTATGCGCCGATGTTCCGCATTACTGGCGATGATTCCGACAACCGCTTGGTATTTGGTCCTTACGCCACGAATAATGCATTTGCCGGTGACGGGCTACTCGCGCATCTGGAAATCCAATTACTTGGCGGTAACGACACATTGATTTTTGACAGCCCATTTCCGGTCGGCAATGCGGAGTTTTACAGTGTTAACCTAATTGATATGGGCGCCGGTAACGACCGCGTTGTCTACAACCAAAGCGTGCATATTCCTTTAATTCTGGGCGAAGGATCCGACGTATTACGTTTGCGGAATGATTCCATCTTTTATGATGTCTTGGATTATGTCCCAGGCGAAGACCAACTCGTAATCGCCACTCCGTAATTTCTGGCACTTAGTGGTGCTCCTCCCAGCTACCTGACCAACTTGGTCAGGTAGCTCCTTCAAGTGATACATCAAGCTGCGCGCCCAGTGTCCCGTTAACTTTACCTGTCCCGCATAATCTGATTTAAATGGTTAGAGGCTGTTTCATAGCTAAGCGAAGACGACACGAGGGGAAAACGGCCGGGCAAAAGTGGAGGTTATAGGGGTAAATTGTGAAGGACCTTTTAACGCGTATCGGTCAGCGCAGCGGTTGTGAAGCAATCTCTATGTTATGTCTGTCGAAAATTTAATCAGTTAATCAATTTTATAAATAACCATCACTTTACGATGAATTGTGAATGTATATAGTATTTGTGTCGCCTTTTGCAACATTATTTGGGTGAACTTACGTCAGGGATTTTTACATGGTAAAACCAATCGTAGCTTTTTTTTAATTTTGGGGCGTTCTGCTGCAAGCCGCATCAGCGGCATTTTTGTATACGTAAGGACTGAAAAATCCGCAAATTTAATAGTTGCGATCCAATGCACGACCCGCTGGCATCGCTCGTTGATAAAAGTCAGGCATGTGCCTTGCTTTCCTTCCCGAAATAATAAAATTAGAACTGGTGAAAATCAGGCGCAGGCAAACAGGGATCCTCCCATCCATCCATAGCGACGCATGCAGCAAGGTATAACATCATGAAACCAGATCATTCCTTTGCGAAAACCTTTTCCATTAAAACACTCGCCGCAGCTATTGCGGCCTGCGCGATTGCTCCACCCTTAGCTCACGCAGGCCCTACCGGAGGTGTAGTGGTGGACGGTACCGGATCTATCACCCAAACCGGTGTAAATACCCAAGTCGATCAAGTAAGCGATCGATTATCTCTCGAGTGGGATACCTTTAATGTCGGGCGCAATGAACGTGTGCAATTTGTTCAGCCCAGTGCAGACGCTATAGCGCTGAACCGTATTCTCGATAATTCCGGTTCACAGATTCTCGGTCGTATAGACGCCAATGGACAGGTCATTCTGATGAACCCCAACGGAATTATTTTCGGTCGCGACGCAGTCATTAACGTGGGCGGTCTGGTGGCGTCAGGGCTGAATATCAGCAGCGATGATTTTATGAATGGCGATCTGGTATTCATTGGTCTTGAAGGCACCGCTGGTACGGTGGTAAATCGCGGAATTATTAATGCGGCCCTAGGTGGCAATGTGGCTTTGCTGGGTAAAGGTGTTACGAACCAGGGATTTATCAGCGCTGAACTGGGTCATGTGGCGTTGGCATCGGGTACGGAAGCGATAGTAACCTTTGATAATGAAGGATTGCTTGGAGTGCGGATTGATCAGGCGACGCTAGCGGAAGAATTAGGTACTGCGTACGCTGTCAACAATAGCGGCACAATTGAGGCTAAGGGGGGCAAAATTCTTTTGAGCGCTAGCGCAAGCGCGGACTTGTTCAGTGCTGCGGTCAATAGCGGCGGAATGGGTAACAACGGTGTCGAGTTTCATGACGACGGCAGTTTCAGTGTCGGAGTCACCGGTAACGATGTAATTAACTCAGGTAGATTAAATACGTCCACGGATGAATCCTCTGCTAATGACGCCGGCATAGTAATTCTCGCTGGTGACAATATCGAGCATCGCGGCACCATCAGTGCCAACGCATCCGGCCCGAACAAGGCGGGCGCTGTCTATTTTGGATCTTCAGCAGTTGACGGCATCGTCAAACTGGCAGGGTCTAGTCAAATCGAAGCCATTGCCGAAAACAAGAGCGGTAAGATCTCGATAGCGGCGGACCAAGTGTTGTCCACGTCCGCGAATACGGCCCTTACGACCTCCGGCAACACTTATTTAACTGGGGATCGGACACTCCGTATGCCGAAAACGATCAGTGAGAATCTGCTGATCAGTTCCCTGGGTGTGACGACGCAAACGGGTCCTGCGGAAATAGCGGGTGTTCTACAAACCCGCTCTGCCGGCGGGGTTGATATATGTTTAACCAATTCCGGCAATGACTTTAACGAGGTGAGGGTGTTCACCACCAGCCTCGGAGGTTCACTCAGAATTACTGATCGTAATGATGTAGTGATCGGGGAGACTTTTGCAGATGAGGCGTCGCTGCGGGTGACCGCTCTGGGTGAGGGTGCCACCATCAGCCAAGTTCCCGGTACGCGTCTTTATCTCAGCGCGGGTACTTTGAGTTTAAATGCGGACAATGTTGTGCTCGGCGAAGGTGGCGCAACCACGGTACACATCGGGGGACGGTTTTACGTGGACTTTAGTCAAAGCATTGCCACCAATGGCTCCATTAGCATGTCCACTGACACTCAATACCCCAGCGTTGGTCGTTTCCGCGGCGTGGATCGGATAGACGGTGATGTTCTGCTGGATCTGCGCGGAAACAACATCATCGACCTCAATGCCGACATTATGAGCTCGAATATCCATTTGCACGGTATGACCGGTGCTCGCGCAGTTCTCGGTGGCGCTTATATAGGTACAAGCGTCCGTCAGACTGCCCCCATAAATCTTAGTGGCACCTTAACCTTGAACACCTACGACTCGTATTTGTCGCATCCGGATAATGATATAGCGTCACTAGAAGGTAGAGTGAGTGCATCGATGGGGGCGCTGTCTTATGTCGATCGCAATGACGTGGTACTGCGCAATTTATCGGGCGCCGCAGAGACCGTTATTTCTGTAACTTCCCTCGGCGCAGGTGCTACGTTGCGGCAAGCTTCTGGCACTAGCATAAGCATTGACGTTCTTGATCTGAAGGCGGATAACATTATTTTGGGTGCCAACGGCAGTAGCAGCATGGATCTCGGTTCTACCCTTAACGCTAAATTTAAAGACCGTATGGTTTTGAATGGTCCGTGGAGCATAGGTACTTATGAGGGCCAAGGTCCGTTTATGACGATTCTTGGCGACGAAGGTGATAACCGGCTGCACTTTGGGCCGTACGCGACTAATAATGGATTTTCCGGACTCTCTTTTTTTGCCAACCTCAATATTGACCTCGGAGGAGGCAACGACACCGCTATTTTTGAAAGCCCTTTCCCAATCGGTTCTGATCCCGAAACATGGATTCGTGTCAATTTAAATATGGGCGAAGGCAACGACCGCGTCATCTTTAACCAAAGCGTTCAGATACCGCTGATTCTGGGTGAAGGGTTAGACGTGTTGCGCGTGCGGGATAATTCCATCTTTTATGATGTGTTGGATTTTGATCCAAGCCAAGATCAGCTCGTGATTGTCACTCCCTAATTTTTCCTGCACCTATGTGCTTCCCCACCACCTGACCAACTTGGTCAGGTGGCATTTTTCAAACGATACCCATCCAAACATAACGAACCATCCTCCATAAGCGGTTCATGGGTACCCTTGAATCCCTTATCTAGCGCCCCTAAGCTGCGCGACTCGCCGCACAGAGTGTCGGAAGCAAATGTGATTTGATGCAGAGTTTCCTATTCGTGACAATTAGCGCAGTCGGACCCGGGGGGACCGCATGAGGCAGACAGAAACCCGCATAGATGTTCAGATTACCCAGTGCGCCGATGAGCCAATCCATATTCCGGGCAGTATCCAATCCCACGGTTATTTGTTGGTTCTGGAAGAACCTGACCTGATCATTCGCCAACTCAGCAGCAATTGCGCTGATCTTCTCGAACAGCCCGCCCGCGCCGGGCTCGACCAATCTCTTGCCCAGTTCCTCACGCCTGAGTCTCTGGAAAATTTACAGGACAAGCTCGCCAACGCGGATTTGCGCCGGGTGAATCCACTGCAAATCCAGTTCACCGGCGCGGCGGAGACTTGGGACGCTGTGGCGCAGCGCTCGCAGGGCTATTTATTTCTCGAACTCGAATCCTCACTGCAGACCGACCCGAGCTTTCTCGATGTCTATCGCAAGATCAATGTGGCGGTGGCCGACATGGGTGCGGCGCGGGATCTGCAAGAGTTATATCGCGTAACCGTCGAGCACGTGCACGAGCTGACCGGTTACGAGCGCGTCATGATTTATCAATTCGATGCCGACTGGAACGGCGAGGTGGTGGCGGAAAAATGCGCACCGGGGCAGGAGCCTTTTCTCGGTTTGCATTATCCGGCCTCCGATATTCCGGCACAGGCGCGCAGGCTCTACACCACCAACTGGCTGCGCAGTATTCCCAATGTGCACTACACGCCGTCGCCGATTTTGGCGAGCGGAAATGTCAGCAGCGCGCCATTGGATCTCAGCAGTTGCAGTTTGCGCAGTGTGTCACCAGTACATATTCAGTATTTGAAAAATATGGGAGTTGGAGCGTCCACGAGTGTCTCGGTGATCAAAGATGGTGTGTTGTGGGGCCTGATCGCGCTGCATCACAACCAGCCGGCGTATTTGCCCTTTGAGGTGCGCCAGGGCCTCGAATTTATCGGGCGAATTTTTTCCCTGCAGCAGGCGGCGCGTCAAAAATTCGAAAATCTCGATTACAAAAATCATTTGCGCACCTTGCGCCAGCGCCTGGAAGACAAAATGAAGCAGCAGGCGGAATTTATGGACGGCCTGCTGCGCCATTCACCAGATTTTACGGAGATGGCGCAGGGATGCCGCGGCGGCGCTATTTTGCATAGAGGCAAGTTGTCCTTAGTTGGACAGACGCCGAGCGATGAGGAAATCCGCGAGTTGACCGAGTGGCTGGAGGATTTTCTCGACGGTCGTCCGTTATTTCATACCGCATCTCTGGCGCGGCACTATCCGGCGGCGGAAAGCTTTAAGGACAGCGCCGCCGGTCTGCTGGTGATTTCCATTCCGGAGGTAGAGCCCTGTTATCTGCTCTGGTTCAAGCCGGAGGTTATTCAAACCGTCAATTGGGGCGGTGATCCGCGCAAGGATGAGAGCAGCGGTGGCCTTACGCCGCGGGCGTCTTTTGCGTTGTGGCAGGAGACCGTGCGCCTGACCTCCCTGCCGTGGCAGCGTGAGGAAATCGAAGCGGTGGAGGAGTTGCGTCGCTCCATTATCGAGGTGGATCTGGAAAATCAGGTGCGGGTGGCGATGGACAGCAATGCCGAACTCGATCAATTCGCCTCGGTGATCTCCCACGATATGAAGGAGCCGCTGCGCGGTATCGCGCATTTTGCCGACTTTTTGCTGGAGGACACTGCGGATCGGCTGGACGAGGAATCGCTCGGTCATCTACAGGGCATTCGCCAGCTTGCGGAAAAAACCCGCGACCTGATCGGCAATCTTTACGAATATTCCAAGGTAGCCACCATCGACATGGCCTTTGCGGATGTCGATATGGACCTTATGCTGCGCGAAGTGGCGGAACGGCTCGCGGCATACCTCGCTGAGCACAATACAGAGTTGCGGATCAAAGGCCCGCTGCCCGGCGTTTTCTGCGACGGCATCCGCGTCTGTGAGGTTTTTGCCAACCTGATCACCAACGCGGTGAAATACAATGACCAGCAAGCGAAGTGGGTCGAAGTGGGCGCAAACCTTGCTGGGGGTGTTCCCGTTTTTTACGTGAAAGATAATGGTATAGGTATACAGCCGCATAACCAGGAGCGTATTTTCGCCATGTTTCAACGGTTACACACAGAGGAAGCCTACGGTGGCGGCAGTGGCATTGGTCTCGCGATCGTCAAACGCATCATCGATCGACACGGCGGACGCATATGGTTGGATTCCCATCCGGGAGAGGGAACAACCTTCTTTTTCACTCTTCGTCCCCCGGCACAGCAATGGCAGGTCGAATCTCTTGACGCATAAACACATCAAAGTATTGATCATTGACGACAGTGCAGCAGATCGACGTATTTACCGGCGTTTTCTGCAGGGGCTGCAGCAATACGAGCTGGAAATATTCGAAGAGGCGTCGGCGCAGCAAGGGCTTGAACGTTGCATTGAAGTGATACCGGATATTGTCATCATGGATTATCGCCTGCCGGACCTGGACGGACTTTCGCTGCTGGAAAGCGTCCAGGCAAAAATGCGGGTGCCGGTGATTTTTATTACCGGCAAACCGGAAGCGCTGCTGGTCAGTGAGGCGTATCGCAGGGGGGCGGTGAAATATATTTCGAAAGACACGATCACCTCTGCCTCCATCCAGGAAGCGCTGGTTGACGCACTTGAGTTGACGACGGGTATCAGGTGGAAGTGAATCACAGCATGAGTGAAGTGGAAGAGAAAAAAAGTCCGAAAAAGAAAAAATCCACGGACATTCGGTTTGTAGTGGGAATTGGCTCCTCGGCCGGTGGGCTGGAAGCGCTGCGCGCGCTGTTCGGCTCGCTGCACGATGAAGTTCCTATGGCATTTATCGTGGTGCAGCACCTGGCGCCGAGCCATAAAAGCCGGCTGGTGGAAATTCTGGCGCAGTCCACCAACCTCAAAGTAAAGGAAGTGGAAGACGGCGAGAAACCCGAAAACAAAGTCATCTATATAACGCCGCCCAACGCCGATATTTATTTGGAAGAGGGCAAGCTGCGTTTGATGGAGCCGCATCTCAAAATCGGCCCCAAACCCTCGGTGGATTATTTTTTCCGCTCTCTCGCCGAAAATTTTGGTCCTGCTTCAATCGGCATCATCCTCTCCGGCACCGGCTCCGATGGTGCTCACGGCGTGCGTGCCATCAAAGCGGCCGGTGGCTTTACCATCTGCCAGAAAGCCAGCACCGCAAAATACAACGGCATGCCCAAGGCCGCCAAACACACTGGCGCGGTCGATCTGGAATTAAGCCCAGAGGAAATTGCCAAGGAGCTGTCGCGCTTCGGCAAAATATCTCCGCGGGTTCGCCGCGAAAAAAGCAATCCGGTGGGCGAAGATCATTTTGAACGCATCTTCGCCATCCTGGAGCGGGACAAAGGCGCCTGCTTTGCCAATTACAAACCCTCCACGGTGCGCCGCCGTGTCGAACGGCGCATTATTGCCACACGCTGCTCGACGGTAGAGGAATATGCGAATTTCCTGCGGGAAAATCCCGAGGAGTCCAATAATCTGTTCCAGGATATCTTGATTTCAGTGACCTCATTTTTTCGCGATCCCGAAGCGTTTGAGGTGCTTGAAAAATACATCGATGAAAAAGTCAAAAACAAACGGCCGGGGGATAGCTTCCGCTGCTGGGTAGTAGGGTGTGCGACGGGGGAAGAGCCTTACTCCATTGCCATTCTGGTCTCCGAGGCCATGGAGCGCCATGAGAAAAATATCGGTATGCAAATCTTTGCCACCGATCTGGATGAAGTAGCGCTGGATGTGGCGCGTCGCGGCTGCTATTCCCGCGGCAGCTTTGACAAATTCCCGCCGCACCTGCGCGAAAAATATTTTGTCGCCTTTGAAGAGCAATTGCAGATTCGTGCATCGCTGCGCGATCAAATCGTTTTCGCCCGCCACAATGTCATCGAAGATCCGCCGTTTCTCAATACCGATCTGGTGTCCTGCCGCAATGTGCTGATTTATTTCAATCAGAGTCTGCAGGAAAAGGTCTTCCGAACCTTGTGTTACTCCCTGGGTAAAGGCGGCATTTTATTTTTGGGCCGCTCCGAGGCGGTATCCGGAGCGGCGGCGGATCTGTTTCAAGTACAGGACAAGGAAGCGCGAATCTACTTCTCCGTGAAAGAGCGCGGCCGTGCCACTCTGCCCAGCAGTCGGGTCACGGCATTTGATTCCGCGAACTACATCGCGAGAACCCGAGAGGAGCGCGCAGAGGAAGCTGGGATGGAATTGTTTCATTCAATGATCGCGAATTTCGCGCCCGATTCGCTGATCGTCGACGACGACCACAAGGTGAGACATGTCTACGGCAAGGCCAATGAATACCTGACCTTTCCCAACGGCGAAGCTACATTTAACGTCACCAAATTGCTGATTGGTGATTTGGGCCAGGAGTTGTCGTCGCTGTTGTACCGCGTGGTAAAAAATCAATCTTTGGTACAAGGTAAAAAACACGAGCTGCGCCGCAACGGCGATATTTATCTGGTGCAGATGAGCGTGGCGCCACTGGCGGGCAGTGACAGCACCAAACTCTATCTGGTTTCCTTTCAAGCCACTTCTGGGCGCGTGCGGGTGAATGAAGTTCGCGACGTCTATGCCGCTGGGCTTGCGCCGGAGGAACAGATCAAAGAGCTGGAAAAAGAGCTTTATTCGGTGAAGGAACAATTGCTGTCGGTGATGGAGGAACATCAGGCGAGCAATGAGGAATTGCAATCTCTCAATGAGGAATTGCAATCGGCCAACGAAGAGCTGCAATCGTCCAATGAAGAGCTGGAAACCACCAACGAGGAGTTGCAATCCTCCAACGAAGAGTTGACGACCTTAAATCAGGAACTCAACGTCAAATCCTCGGAACTGCAGCTTTTATATAACCGTCACCAAGCCATTCAGGATGCGATTGCGTATCCGCTGCTGATTATTGACGACAAATTAAATGTGTTGGATTTCAACCCATCCGCGCGCCATCTGCTGCGGGTGAGCGATGCAGATATCGGCTCACAATTGCGCTCTGTGCCGACGCCAATGGATATGACGGAAGTCAATAACGCTGTCGTCAAAGCCTTGCGAGAGCAGAAAAACAGCCGTTTTCAATTTCAGACCAAAGATCGCGCCTTTGAGATTCAGGTACAGATTTTTCACGGTGACAAGGATGCCGTTGCCGGCGCGGTGGTGAGTTTTATTGACAATACTGAAATCACCATGGCGCTGGAAGAATCGCGAGTGATGAAAAGCCGCTTGGCCAGCATCATCGACAACACCCCGGCGATGGTGAGCATGAAGGATCTTTCGGGTGTTTATATTTTTGCCAACAATCGCTTCTGCGAAGTCACCGGTCACCAGCTCGAGGATGTAATGGGCTGCACCGACGACGAATTATTCGGCAAGGAAGTCGCCAGCCTGATTCGCGAAAAAGATTTTGAGGTATTAAAACGCGAAACTGCTCTGCAATTCGAGGAGAGCTACGATATCGACGGCCAGACGCGGGTATGGACATCCTCTAAATTCACTTTATTTAATGCCCGCAACCGGCCTTATTCAGTCTGCACCATCTCCTTGGATATTACCGAGCGCGCGGTGCGCGAACGCCAGCTGGAATTGTTCCGCCAGGCCATCGCGTCCGCCAACAGCGGTACGGTGATTTTGGAGGATCAAGGGGAGGGTTTTGTCATTTCCTTCTGCTCCCAGCAATTTGCCGAATTGTTGGGCTTCCAGGCCGCCGATTTTATCGGCTGCAACCCCGCGGAATTCTTTAAGCGCATCGGCGTTCCTGCAAAAGCGCGCTCCTATGTGGAGATCGCCGCGGCACTGGAAGCGGGGCGGGAAATGGCGCTGAGTTTTGTCGCGGCGGCGCCGGACAAACGGGAACTCACTTTTGAATTGCGCAGCGCGCGGGTGCAATCGCGCGCAGATCAACGCGCCTATGTAATCCTGTCAATTTTCGATGTGAGCGAACGTCTTAAGGATCAGCAGATCATTTTGTCACAGCAGGAAGAGCTCTCACGCTACTCGCGCTTTTCTGCCTTGGGAGAAATTGCGGCGGGAATTTCCCACGAGATCAACACGCCTTTGAATGTGATTACCGCCAATACGGACATTTTGAAGCGCGCCGTGCAGATACATAAATTGACGGACGAGCGCGTGCTGCAATCGGCTGATGATATAGAACGTATGGCCAAAGGAATTTCGAATATTGTGCGCGGTCTCAAATCCGTCGCCGGTATAGATCCCGGGAATGTGGAGCAGGCGAGCATGCAGAAGCTGATTCAGGACGCGCTGAAAATCTGCCAGCTGCGCTTGCAGCGCTCGGAAATCGAGCTGCGCCTGAACTTGCCAGCGCAGGACATAATCGTGAATTGTTATCCGATCCAGATAATGCAAGTGGTGGTGAATCTGGTGAACAATTCCCTGGAAGCCATTGCCGACACCGAAAATCCCTGGATCAACATTATGCTTGAGGAACATGAGGGTAAAGCCGTTATGACAGTGGAAGACAGCGGTGACGGCATAGACGCCAGCTTGACGGAAAAAATTATGACGCCCTTTTTCAGTACCAAGAAAATGCAAAATGGCACAGGCATGGGGCTCTCTCTGTCCCGCGCTATCGCCCGTCGGCACAACGGTGATCTGGTATTGGATCCAACCGCAGCCCACACCACGTTCCGCCTGGAAATCGCCAAAGACCAACCGCGAAGCCTGCCGCTATGACGACACCCGAAAATGCTCCTGTGTCGCCATCGGTGTTGTTGGTGGAAGACGATCACTCCCTGGCCAGGGTGTGGAAAACCTTGTTCGAGATGCTCGACTACCGCATTGCCTGCTATCACACCGGAACGGAATTACTGCGCCAGTGGGATCGGGTGAGCCACTTCGATATCATCATCACCGATTATTATTTGCCGGATATCAACGGTGTTGAGTTGATTAAAGAGGTGCGTGAGCGCACTCCAGGCTTGCCGGCAATCGTGCTCACCGGCTCGCAAGAGCAATTTATCAAAGATGCCGTAAAGGAAATTCCCGATTGCCATATTTTGTATAAACCGTTGAATATGGCTGATATCGAAGAAAAGTTGGCGCAAATTTTCCAGGATAGATAATCAGCCGGCAATTTCCCGCTGCAGCGCGGCGTAAACACATTTCAGCAGGCCGTAGTCATATACGCCGTTCAGCTCCTCGAACACTGGCCGCAATTTAATGGGCTCCTCCGCCTGGGCGAGCATCACATCGGTGATCACATCCAATTCGGACTGCGGCAGGTTCACCACTTCTTCAAGACGTAAAACACCCTGTTCAATCAAAGCGGCAGCGTGGGTATAAACCGTGGACTCCGCCAGCTCGCGTTGTTGCGCGACCGCAGCGATGGAATGTCCGGCGCGCAGTAACGCAAAGGTTTCATGTTCGGTGGCTTTGACGGATGCGGATGAGGGCGCATTGTCGTAATGGCGTAGACTGTCTTTGTGCTCTTTTATGACCGCGAGAAAAGGCTCGCCATAACGATCGAGTTTGCCCTGACCGATGCCGGAGATGCGCCCCATCGCTTGCTCGGACTCGGGTTGTTGACGCACCAGCTCCAGCAAAGTGGCATCGTGAAAAATCACATAAGGTGGTACACCTTGGTCCTGGGCTAGTTGTTTGCGCAATTCCCGCAAGCGCTCCCACAGGGATTTGTCCGGCCCCGCGAGATTGCCGATTACACCGCGGCTGGCATTTTTTTCTTTGGTTTTGCCTGCAGCGGTTTTTTCTTCGCGGCGCAGTTCGATTGTCTCTTCGCCTTTTAACAATGGTCGGCATTTTTCTGTCAGCATCACACCGCCGAAACCTTCCAAATCCACCTGCAGATAACCGCGCGCGGCCAGTTGGCGAAATACCGAGCGCCACTGCCCGGCGTCCAGCTCGGTGCCTATGCCAAAGGTCGATAATTTTTGATGGCCGAATTGTTCGACTTTCGGTGTGGCTTTGCCGAGCAATATATCCACCAGATGATTCACCCCGAATTTTTGTCCGCTGCGATAACAACAACTCAGGGCTTTTTGCGCGACTACAGTGCCGTCAAATGTTTGCACTGGGTTTAGACAAGTATCGCAATTGCCGCAGGGTATACGCAGTTCTTCACCGAAATAGGCGAGCAGGGCTTGGCGGCGGCAAGAGGTGATTTCGCAAAGTCCGAGCATGGCGTCGAGCCTTTGGCGTTCGATGCGTTTATGCTCTTCCGAGCCGGGCGACTGCATCAACATCTGTCGCAGTTTTAAAATGTCCTGCACACCGTAAACCATCCACGCGGTTGCGGCGGCGCCATCGCGGCCGGCCCGGCCAGTCTCCTGATAATAGGATTCGATACTCTTGGGCAGATCCAGATGGGCGACAAAACGCACATCGGGTTTATCTATGCCCATGCCGAAAGCGATGGTGGCAATCATCACCAGACCATCTTCCCGCAAAAAGCGCATTTGGTTGTCCTGGCGCTCCTGAGTGGACAGTCCGGCGTGATAGGGCAGGGCGTTGAATCCCTGCTGCTGCAGCCAGTGAGCGGTTTCCTCCACTTTTTTGCGCGACAGGCAATAAACAATGCCCGCATCCTCAGGATGCTCACTGCGCAGAAAATTCAGCAGCTGTTGGCGGGAGTCCTGCTTTGCCTCTATGCGGTACTGAATATTGGGCCGGTCAAAACTGGCGACGAACTGACGTGCATTTTCGAGTTGCAGGCGGCGGAGAATTTCGTTACGTGTGCGAGTATCCGCGGTGGCAGTGAGCGCGATGCGCGGCACCTGGGGAAATTGCTCATGCAGCAGGCTCAGTTCCAGATAATCCGAGCGGAAGTCGTGCCCCCATTGGGATACGCAGTGCGCCTCGTCTATCGCAAACAGTGCTACGGGAAGTTTGTGCAGCAGCTCCAGCATACGCGGCTGGATCAGCCGCTCCGGAGCGATATACAGCAATTTGATCTGACCGCGGCGCAGGTGCTGTTCCACCGTCCATTGCTCGTCCTGGCTGAGGCTGGAATTCAAATAGGCGGCCGCTATGCCGAGCTGCGCCAGGGCGTTGACCTGATCCTGCATCAGGGCGATCAACGGTGAAATCACCACCCCGATGCCCTCACGCACCAGCGCCGGAATCTGGTAGCACAAGGATTTGCCGCCGCCCGTGGGCATCAGCACCAAGGCATCGCCGCCCGCGCAGACCGTGTCAACGATAGCCGCTTGCTCACCGCGAAACGCGGGGTAGCCGAAGGTGTTTTGGAGTACATGAAGAGCTGTATTTGTCATCCGCGAAGTTTAATGCCTGGGAATCCGTAACGCACCCTAGAAGTAATTGGTCATTTTTTGATCTGGTTGTCCGGATAAACATTTTCAGAGAAATTTAAAGAATCGCGATCACAATAGGGAAATGTGTTTGACAGCTGATGATGAGCGCTATATGAATGCCTATGATCAAATAAATATCATGTTATGTATCCGGCGAGGCGGATATTTTGAATGTAGAGTGATGCGCTTCTGGTGAACCCGCAACTGAGGATGGCGGTATTCCAAAATGACAATATTGAAATATATCCCGTTTTTTGTGCCAAAGCCGATTTTTTTCGGGTCGTTGTTATTGTTCTGCTGGAATCTTCTGGCGGAGGAAATGACGCTTGATGCTGTGTTGCGGGACGCCGATTTTATTTTTGAAGG
>Ga0065721_10004649_pt1 | contig 71497 bp, 56 predicted proteins | sample Mesricmetagenome_FD_59108 | JGI IMG/M metagenome (GOLD analysis project Ga0065721, IMG submission 59108) | Mesophilic microbial community from rice straw/compost enrichment Sample: eDNA_1 v2 (version 2) | ecosystem: Engineered > Solid waste > Grass > Composting > Bioreactor | place: USA: Davis...
TGTTACCATTATCGAGCCGGATTCATTGCCTAACCTGGTCACCAATATCTCCACTCCTGCCTGTCAGGAAGCAGCTGGCCCCGGTGGTTATGTCGACGGCACCCGTCATACTCTGAACGAGTTAGGCAAACTGCCCAACGTCTATTCCTACATCGATATCGGTCACTCTGGCTGGCTGGGCTGGGATGACAACTTCCAGGAAGCAACCACTCTGATCGCTGATGCCATCAAAGGCACCGAAAAAGGCGTGGACAGCATCGCTGGCTTCGTATCCAACACCGCAGGCTACACACCGCTGCGTGAACCCTTCCTGGACGATCTGTCCAGCGCGGGTATGCCAGGCAACCCAGGCGTACAGGTACGTCAGGCTTCCTTCTACGAGTGGAACCCCTACTTCAGTGAAGTTGCCTTCGTTCAAGCCTGGCGCAACCGCATGATCCAGCTGGGCTTCCCAAGCACCATCGGCATGCTGATCGACACTTCACGTAACGGTTGGGGCGGTCCGGATCGTCCGACAGCACAATCTACCAGCTCTAACGTAGACACCTTTGTTAACGAGTCCCGTGTGGATCGTCGCCACCACCGTGGTAACTGGTGTAACCAGCCCGGCGGTATCGGTGAGCGTCCAACCGTTGCTCCGGAACCAGGTATCGATGCTTACGTATGGGTGAAACCACCAGGTGAATCCGATGGCGTAGGTAACCCCGGCATCATCGATCCTGTTGATCCGGCTAAAGGTTTCGATCGCAACTGTGATCCAACCTTCACCAACTCCAGCGGCACTCTGACCGGCTCTATCCCGGACGCGCCTCACGCTGGTCGTTGGCACACCGAAGCATTCCAGATTCTGTTGAACAACGCTTATCCACCGCTGTAATTCCAGNGGCAAAATCAGGGATTAAAANGGCCATGGACGGCTCATTACAGAACAAACCTAGCCTTGGTTCATGCATAACAAATACGGATTCCAAGGCAAAAAGATCGGTTTAAACGAGTTGTAAGTCGATGCAGTGTGTTTAACCGGCCTTATCCATTACCCCGTGGTGCGGCCGGTTGTTTTTTTCCCTTTAACTGCATTGCTCCAAGCATTCCTTGCGACGGAGCGTTGTTGCTTCGTCCCATCCACATATAAAAATGAAGTGAGGACACTTCCAATGACCCAAGCTCCCAACTCCCCGCGCTTTATCAAAAGTGCTCCCAGTATTCTGACCCGCGCTGTCAGCGCCGTTGTACTGTCCGGCCTGGTCGCCGGCAGCGCCTGGGCTGCGGTGGGTAATCCCCGTGTAAACCAGGTCGGCTATCTGCCTAACAGCGCAAAGATCGCCACCTACAGTGGTACCAGCCTGAGCGCCCTGCCTTGGGAACTGCGCCTGAACGGCAACCTGGTTACCAGCGGCATGACCGTCCCGCGCGGCGTTGATGCTGCCTCAGGGGACAACGTTCACCTTATTGACATCAGTGCCATCACCACCCCGGCCACCGGCTATAAGCTTCATGTGGGCGGTGACGAAAGTTATGCCTTTGATATCGCCGCAGACGCTTTCCGCGGTGTGCTTTATGATTCCATCAAATACTTCTATCACAACCGCAGCGGTATCGCGATTGAGACGCCTTATACCGGTGGCGGCAACACCAGTTACGCCCCCGATGCCAAGTGGGCACGGCCGGCAGGACATCTCAATATGGGTGCGAATAAAGGTGACTACGACGTGCCCTGCTGGAGCGGTACCTGTAACTACAGCCTTGACGTGACCAAAGGCTGGTACGACGCCGGCGATCACGGTAAGTATGTTGTCAACGGCGGTATCTCCGTCTGGAAACTGCTCACCATGTACGAGCGTGCTCTGCACCTGAGCAACAATGCCAGCGCCTTTGCGGACGGCACCCTGAATATTCCTGAGAGCGGCAACGGTGTACCGGACATCCTCGACGAAGTGCGCTGGCAGATGGAATTCATGCTCTCCATGCAGGTACCGCAAGGTCAGGCCAAAGCGGGCATGGTCCACCATAAAGTTCACGATGTGGGTTGGACCGGACTGCCGCTGGCCCCCCATGAAGACGGTCAGAACCGTGCATTAGTCCCGCCCACCACAGCGGCAACACTTAATGTGGCAGCGACGGCAGCACAGTGTGCGCGCCTCTGGCAGAACATCGACCCCGCGTTTTCCAGCACCTGTCTGACGGCGGCAGAGCGCGCCTGGGATGCGGCGCAGCAGAACCCCAACGATATCTACAGCGGTAACTACGACAACGGCGGTGGCGGTTATGGTGACCGTTATGTGGGCGACGAGTTCTTCTGGGCTGCAGCTGAGCTGTACATCACCACCGGTGATAGTAAGTACCTGCCAACTATCCAGAACTATGAAGTTACCCGTACCGACTTTGCCTGGCCTGATACCGAACTGCCAGGGCTGATCTCTCTGGCTACAGTGCCTGCACCACATACCGCAAGCCTGCAGGCAATGGCGCGGCAGAAGATCATAGAGATCGCCAACCTCCATCTGGGAGTGATTGACAGCACTGGATATCTCACCCCGCACACTGAAGAAGAGTATTACTGGGGCTCGAACAACGGTGTAGCCAACAAGCTGTTCCTGGTCGGCCTGGCTTACGACTTCACGGGCAACGACGATTACGCCAAGGGTGTTGGCAAAGCCGTTGACTACCTGTTTGGCCGCAACCCCATGTCTTTCTCTTACATCTCTGGCCATGGTGAAAATGCCTTGACGCAACCTCACCACCGTTTCTGGGCTGGCGCACTTAATGGTGCCTATCCCTGGCTGCCGCCAGGCGCCTTTTCAGGTGGTCCTAACGCTGGCCTCGAAGATGAAGTGGCTCAGGCTGCCTTGAACGGGTGTCAGAGCCGTCCGGCTACCTGTTTTATGGATGACATCAACTCCTGGTCTACCAACGAGATCACCATCAACTGGAACTCCGCTCTGGCCTGGGTACTCGCGTTCTATGACGATTACGGCAGCCAGGGTGGCTCTCCTTCGTCTTCCTCATCGTCCTCCTCGTCCAGTTCCAGCGAAGCCAGCTCCAGTGTGGTGAGCAGCTCGTCCAGCAGCGTGACCTTGTCCAGCTCATCAAGCAGCGTGGTATTTTCCAGCGTATCCAGCTCCTCCAGTAGCGTGGTATTTTCCAGCGTATCCAGCTCATCCAGCAGTGTCGCGGTATCCAGCAGCTCCAGCGTACCGACAGGTCAGCAATGCAACTGGTACGGCACCCTGTATCCGCTGTGTGTAACCACTCAAAGCGGCTGGGGATGGGAAAACAACAACAGCTGTATCAGCGCCAGCACCTGCAGTTCCCAGCCTGCGCCTTACGGTATTGTCGGCAGCGGCACCTCCAGCTCCACACCGGTATCCAGCAGCTCCACGCCTGCTTCCAGCAGCAGCTCCAGCGTTACTGTCAGCAGCTCATCCTCCAGTTCGGTGGCAAGCGGCAGCGGCAGTTGTGAGTATGTGGTTACCAACCAATGGGGTGACGGCTTTACCGGCTCCATCCGTATCACCAACAACGGCACCTCGCCAATCAATGGATGGAATGTCAGCTGGAGTTACAGCGACGGTACCCGCATCACCAACAGCTGGAATGCCAACCTGTCCGGTAGTAATCCCTACAGCGCCAGCAATCTGGGCTGGAATGGTACTTTGCAACCAGGCCAGAGCGCTGAGTTCGGCTTCCAGGGCACCAAGAATGGCAGTGCCGCCAGTATTCCGGTAGTGACTGGAACGCCCTGTAACTGAGTGCGCACCGGCAACCGGTAAGAGCATCGTCTCCGCGTTTTGGTCATCCGGCCGAAAACGCGGAGACGTTTGTTGTGGTGGCGCCCCACCTTGAGTCACATTTATTTAATGGAGCTCGACATGTATCTGTCGCGATGGATGCTGTACCAACTGATGCAATCCTCCCTGCTGCGCTATCTGAAACTGGCATTTTTCCCGGTGATGGCGTGCATCCTTCTCGCTGGTCACGCCAGTGGCCAAACACCCCCGCGCAGCGCGGCATTGGACAATAACAACGCATGGAGCAACTGCAGTACCGCAGCAACTCTTACCCTGCGAGCAATCTGGGCTGGAACGACACCACCCCGGTTGCATCAGAGCGTCGAGTTTGGTTTTCAGGAAATACAAGACGCCGCTACTGAGATAGCCAGGTTCAGCGACGATGTGTGCAACTAGTTTTTATAGGTACGAGAAATTTTGCAGCGCTTAATGAACAGTTGAAGGAATTGAAACTGACAGGAGACAATCATGTTTTCATTTTTTAGAAACATCGCTACCTNTGTAACTGGACTGCTTCTCGCAGGCCTGCTCTCGCCCGCTGTAGCTGCGCAGTCAAACTGTGAATACCGGATAACCAACGAGTGGAACACCGGTTATATCGCCAGCATCCGCATCAATAACAGTGGCAACACCGCCATCAACGGCTGGAGTGTGAACTGGACCTACCAGAACAATGCCATTACCAATTTGTGGAATGCCACCTTGTCAGGCAACAATCCTTACACCGCATCCTCATTATCCTGGAACAACACTATCGCACCCGGCGGTTATGTAGAGTTTGGCTTTCAGGCTGATAAAAAAAATGGCGTTGCTGAAACGCCCGTCATCAATGGCGACGTCTGCGGTACCACTGGAAGCGCAAGCTCGATTTCCTCAAGCAATAGCTCTTCAAGCAGCTTAGGTTCCTGTCCATTTACCGGTCACGAATGCCAGGACACCCGGGGAGCCTGGATGTACATCTGTGCCACAGGCTGTACCAGCCAGGGACACGTGTCCTGTCGACCGATCACCGACTGTTCGTTTTATGCCAGCTCATCGCAGAGCAGCCTTGCAAGCTCATCNTTTTCCAGTCAAACCATCTCCAGTGTTTCCAGTGCGAGCAGTCATTCCTCATGCCCATTTACCGGTCATGAATGCCTCTATAACGGTAGCTGGCGATATGTCTGCGCTCCGGGCTGCACACGTCAGGGTGATATGGGCTGCGTTCAGGTAAGCCAGTGTGGCACCTACGAAAGCAGTGCCATGTCCAGTAGTGCTGCATACAGCTCAGCGAGCAGCACGCCCAATCTTTCGTTAAAAGCACTTGCCGATTTCCCCATCGGTATCGCTGTGTCTGCGGGCGATGAGTCCACCACGATCTTTGGCTCATCATCGTCCGCTACAGTACGGCGCGCGCGCATAGAGCAGCATTTTGATCAGCTGACGCCCGGTAACATCATGAAGATGAGTTATCTTCATCCAAGTGAAAACACCTACACCTTCGAGCACGCCGATCAGCTGGTGAACTATGCGCTGTCTAAAGACATGACTGTGCACGGTCACACGCTCGTATGGCATTCCGATTACCAGATCGCGGAGTGGATGAAAAATTACACCGGCGATTATTCATCAATGTTGCAGGGCCACGTGCAGACTATCGTGAGCTACTACGCCGGACGTGTAGTGAGCTGGGATGTGGTAAACGAAGCCTTTGCTGATGATGGTGACAGCAATGCAGTGAACGGCTACCGCAATTCACTGTGGTATCAGAAGCTTGGCCCCTCTTACATTGAACAGGCATTTATTGCAGCCGATGCTGCTGATCCCAATGCCGATCTTTACTACAACGATTACAACATCGAAGCTGGCCAGCAGAAATTTGATTATGTCCTGACCATGGTCGACGATTTTCTTGAGCGCGGTATTCCTATAGACGGTATTGGCTTCCAGATGCATATCAATATCGAGTGGCCCAGCGAAACACAGATCAAAAATGCCTTTCAGCAAATTGTTAACCGCGGCCTGAAGGTCAAGATCACTGAGCTGGATATTCCGGTAAATACTTACGCCAATCCGGATAAATATCAGTCGCTTACCGATGAAGCGGCCGAGCGGCAGAAAAATAAATACCGTGAAGTCGTTGCCGCTTACATTGATGTTGTTCCGCCGGAATTACGGGGCGGGATTACCGTCTGGGGCGTATTCGACAGTGACAGCTGGCTGATAGATCTTCACGGGCGCCCGGACTGGCCATTGCTGTTTGGGGATTTCGGAAGAGAGAAACCTGCACTGCATGGCTTTGCCGAAGGTCTGCAAGGTAACCCCTGATGCAGGTCAACATATGAATTAAAAAACGCGTTTTTTTCCGTTCGACACGCTGGCACCGAGACTGCATCAGTGCCAGCGTTAACAAAAATAACACCGCAGTCGCGTTCGTTGCTCCAGCGCAGGGTGAATAAGAAGCTGTGATAACTCCAACACGATAATGCAGGAGAATAACAATGATAAATTTTAAAAAAATCTGGGCTTTTTCAGGGGCTGTTCCCCTTCTGCTCGCTGCCTTCATGCAGCAGGCTGCAGCACAGGCTGATTGCAGTTACAGCGTCACCAACGAATGGTCCAACGGCTACACCGGTGCCATCACCATCACGAACAACAGTACCAGCGCATTGAGCGGCTGGAGTCTGAGCTGGCGTTACAACAACAATCGCATCACCAGCGCCTGGAATGCGAATCTCACCGGCGACAACCCCTATACCGCCAGAGATCTGGGATGGAATGCCAATGTCCCCGCAGGGGCCAGCGTAGAGATTGGTTTTCAGGCAGATAAGAATGGCGGCAGCGCTGAGATTCCTGCCCTGAGCGGTAATGTCTGCTCCGGCAGCAACAGCAACTCCTCATCGAATCAGGTAAGCAGCACTCAGTTCAGCAGCACGGCGAACCAAAGTTCCGCGCCCTCCTCCACCCGTTCATCCACACCCGCTGCCAATGGACAGCAATGCAACTGGTACGGCAGCCTGTATCCTGTATGCGCCAATACCCAGAATGGCTGGGGCTGGGAAGCTAATCAGAGCTGTATTTCGCGCAGCACCTGTAACTCACAACCAGCGCCTTACGGTGTCGTCGGCGAAACCAACTCCTCCAGCAGCCTGGCCTTCTCCAGTATTTCCAGTGCGGCTGCATCATCCAGCAGTGCTGCAGGGAATTCCGGTTTTGTCTCCACCCACGGACAGCTGCGCACCAGTGGCAATCAACTCGTGAACCAACACGGCACGGCTGTGCAACTGCGCGGGATGAGCTCCCATGGCTTGCAGTGGTACGGAGAATACATGAACCTCAGTAGTATCCGCTGGCTGCGTGATGACTGGGGCATTAATGTGATCCGGGCGGCCATGTATACGGCCAGCGAAGGTTACATCGAGAATCCCTCGGTAAAAAATAAAGTCTTTGAGATTGTTGATGCAGCGATTGCGCTGGATATTTATGTCATCGTTGACTGGCACATCCTGAGCGACGGCAATCCGCAACAGTACAAAGAAGAAGCGAAAGCGTTTTTTAATGAGGTTGCACAACGTTATGGCAATACACCGAATGTGATCTATGAAATTGCCAATGAACCTAATGGTGGTGGCGTAACCTGGAACGCGGCAATCCGTCCCTACGCCCAGGAAGTCATTCCTGTTATTCGCAACCATGCACCCAACAGTCTCGTCATCGTCGGTACGGGTACCTGGAGTCAGGATGTCACCGATGCGGCGGCAAACCCTGTAAGCTATCCCAACGTCGGCTATGCCATGCATTTCTATGCCTGTACCCACGGCCAATGGTTACGTGATCGTGTTGATCAGGCCCGCGCTCAGGGTGCTATGATTTTCTCAACGGAATGGGGAACTGCCGATGCCACTGGTGATGGCAGTGTCTGTGAAAACGAAACAAGGACCTGGATTAGTTTCTTGAACCAACGGGGTATCAGCTGGATTAACTGGAGTGTTACGCCAAAAGAGGAAGGCACCGCTGCGCTCAAACCCGGAGCCAGCACAACGGGGAACTGGTCCGCCAGTGACCTCTCGCCGTCAGGCACCTTGGTGAGATCGCTGATGCGTCAATAAGAATGCACAGTGTTATCCGTACAAAAGGACTTGAACAAAATCCCCGCTGCTTCAGCGGGGATTTTTGTTTTAATGGCACATCATCTTATAAGCGAACTGCGCATCCAGGAAGTTAGCGATCATGGTAGCGGTCGGCTTCATCCACGGATAAAACAACCAGAAGCTGTGTGGTGCATCGGAAAACTTTTCCACATGATAATTTATCTTCGCGGCTTCAAGACGACGGATCATTTCATCCTGCCCGACGCTGAAGCGTTCCTGAGAGCTGTTGATAAACAATACCGGCGGTTTACCTTTGCTAACGTGATAGATAGGCGAGGCCTCATGCCACAAGGCTGTCCTGGTCGCATAATTTCCACCAAACCACTGCCCCGCCGATGAGGGATTCTTGCGCGGATCATCTTCATGTTTGCGCGCTTCTTCCGAGGTGAAGTCGGACAAGCCATCGATATTTATGATTGCCTGAACATCGCTGGAGACCTTGTTTTTCTTCGCCTGAATATCAAATTTTTCATNGCCATTGGTCATCCCTACCAGAGAAGCGATNTGCCCACCTGCGGAACCGCCGGCAACGGCTATACGCTCNGGATTGATTCCGTAGGTCTTGGCATTCATGCGCAGCCAGCGCACCGCCGCTTTAACATCGTGAATGGCCGCCGGATAAGGCGCTTCGGGGGATAACCGATAGCTGATGGTGGCCGTCACGTAGCCACGCAGGGCCAGCTGATGGGCCAGCGGCATCATGTTCTCGCGATAACCTGCCCGCCAGCCACCTCCATGTACCAGCACAACCGCCGGTCGCTGGTCAGCCATGGTCGGTGCCGGTGCATAAAGATCAAGCTGTAATTCCCGTGGACCGTATTTAACGTAAGTAAGGTTTTTGAAAGCGAGAATGCCCTCCGGCAATGCGCCGTTGAGCATGCGCATCTGCGGAAAGTCTGCCACGTATTTGGTGTAGGTTGCTGCCGGTGTGTAGGTATTCTGTGGATCGTTAAAGGAGGTAACAGGAGCCGTGGCGCAGCCCATCATCAGAGCCAGAAGCGCCATGCCAGTCCAGGAGACCAAATGCCGAAGGTTCATAACGGGTTTCTCTTATTGTTGACCGATTGCAGGAACCGGAACAATAAAGCAATGCGTGCCATCTGACCAGTCGCAGTGGCTGCCCCGCTGTCAGTGACACGTCATTCGATATTTGAACTGCAGATCCAGAAAGTCGGCGGTGATGTTAGCGGCGGGATTTACCCAAGGATCAAACAGCCAGAAGCTGTGAGGGCTGCGAGGGATAGTTTCCGCCCGGTGCGGCACGCGGAAATGACTCAGGCGGGTCAACACTTCTTGGGTTCCGGCCTCATAGGCTTGATCGGCACTGTTCATGATGAACACCGCTGGCATATCTTTGCGGATCTGATTCGCAGGAGAGGCCTGATGCCGCAACTGAGGCAGTGAAGCATCTGATTTACTCAACCAGGAGGCAACCGGATCAGGATGTCCCGTCTCGCTTTTTACCGGTCCCGCATCCAGCTGCCAGGGACTGTTGTAACTGAAGATAACCTGCACCTTCTCCCTGTCACCAGCCGTCAAACCAGCCAAAGCCGCGACCGTCCCACCCGCACCGACACCGCCCAGCGCGATATGGGATGCATCAATGCCGTAGCCCTTGGCATTGTCCCGCATCCAGCGAACGGCCGCCTGTGCATCTTCCACGGCCGCCGGGTAACGCGCCTGAGGTGCCAGGCGGTATTGGATAGCGGCTACCACATAACCACGTAAAGCCAATTGAATCGCGAGTGGAGCCACCAGTTCCGGCGTACCCGAAAGCCAGTCACCACCGTGAACCAGAACGATTCCCGGGCGCAGTTCGTCCATGGTGGTAGCCGGTGCGTATAGATCCAGCTGCAATATCTGGGTATCGCGCTGGATGTAGGTCAGATCGGAAAATTCAGCAATACCTTCCGGCACCGTGCGGCTGGCGAGTTCAATGTAGGGATGGTGTTTGACTTCCTGACGGTAGACATCATCAGGCTTGTAGCGGGAAGACGGATGGGATGTGCAGGCAGTCATTACCAGCATCAGCAGCAGTATCGGCAAATGTTGTAACCCCGAACAGACCGTCTTCATCGCAAAGCCTCGTCACTCATTTATTGTTATCAATATCGCTGTAGTTTCAGGAGTGCACTAGACCATTAAAGTTCATCGCACTGAAGTTCAGGGGTCACATTTTTACGATAAAGCGGAGTCAAATTCCGACACGAGGAGCTGTTCAGGAAAAACCTTCCAGCAATAAAAAAGCCAGCATAAATGCTGGCTTTTTTATCAGGGCAACCGCTGTTACAGAACGAGTCGTCTGACATCGGCAATCACACTGGTCAGGAAGGTGAAGAAACGACCGGCATCTGCACCATTGACTGCACGGTGGTCGTAGGACAGAGAAATCGGCAGCATGTTGCGCGGCACGAATTCCTTACCATTCCACACAGGTTTGATCTGCGCACGGGAAACACCGAGGATCGCTACTTCCGGAGCGTTTACCATGGGCGTGAAACCACTGCCGCCCATCGCACCGAGGCTGGAGATCGTGAAACAGCCACCCTGCATTTCAGCCGGAGTCAGCTTGCCTTCGCGCGCTTTCTTGGCCAGTGCATTGACCTCATCAGCCAGTTCCCACAGCCCTTTCTTATCCACGTTGCGTACCACAGGAACCAACAGGCCTATCGGCGTATCCACAGCGATACCGATGTGCACATAGTGCTTCTGAACAATGTGCTCACCGTCGTGATGCATAGAGACATTGAAGCTGGGCTCAGCCCGCAGGGCCGCCGCACAGGCTTTCAACAGGAACGGCAAAGGCGTCAGCTTGCTGCCACGTTTCTCAGCTTCCGCCTTCAAACCGGTACGGAAGGCTTCCATCTCCGTGATGTCCACATCGTCCCATTGTGTTACATGAGGAACGTTGAGCCAGTTGCGGGTCATGTTTTCGGCGGTGAGCTTTTTGATCTTGCTCATCTTGACCATTTCGATCTCGCCAAACTTGGAGAAATCGACAGCCGGTACGCGAGGAATACCAGAGCCACCACCAACCGGTGCGCCGGATTGCGCGCTGGCTACGATGTTCTTCACATAGTTGCGCACGTCATCCTTCAGCAGACGACCACGGGGGCCGGTACCGGATACTTTGCCCAGATCCACACCCAGTTGACGAGCCAGCTTACGTACAGCCGGGCCCGCATAGACGTCACCGGTTTGCACAACTTCTTCAACTTTTGCCGGCGCACTTGGGGCCGGACGGGCAGTTTCTGCTTTCGGAGCGGCCGGTGCTTCAGCCTTGGCTGGCGCAGCAGCCGGTGCCGGTGCCGGTGCCGCCGCAGCGCCACCAGAAGTAGTCATCACACCAATGACGGAACCCTGAGAAACTTTATCACCGACGTTGACTGCCACGCTGACGATCTTGCCTGACGCAGTGGCAGGCACTTCCATGGAGGCTTTGTCCGTTTCCAGTACAATCAGCGAATCACCTTCAGCAACTTCGTCGCCCGCTTTAACGGATACTTCAATAACGTCCACATCTTCAGCACCGCCGATGTCCGGCACAGTGATGGTGAGTTCAGCACTGCCGGCAGAGGCAGCGGGTGCAGGAGCTGCTGCCTGCGCAGGAGCGGGCGCAGCTTCAGCGGCACCGCCACTGGTGGCCATAACGCAGATGACACTGCCTTGCGATACTTTGTCACCAACCTTCACTGACACACTCACGATCTTGCCGGAAGCGGTGGCAGGAACTTCCATGGAAGCCTTGTCGGTTTCCAGTACGATCAGCGAATCACCTTCAGCAACTTCATCGCCAGGTTTAACGGTAACTTCAATAACATCCACGTCTTCTGCACCGCCGATGTCCGGTACAGTAATGGTAATTTCGCTGGTAGCAGCAGGCGCTGCGGCAGGTGCCGGTGCAGCGGCCGGGGCTTGAGCGGCAGGAGCGGGTGCAGCCTCAGCGGCACCTTCTGCTTCCACTTCAACCAACACGTCGTCCTGTGAAACCTTATCTCCCTCTTTCACTTTGATAGCGACAACTTTACCCGCTTTATCGGCAGGAATTTCCATGGACGCTTTGTCCGTTTCGAGTACGACGATGGAGTCTCCTTCAGCGATTACATCACCTACTTTCACGGAGATCTCAATTACATCGACGCCTTCTGCCCCACCGATATCGGGCACTTTAATGGTTTGAATTGCCACTGTAACTCCTCACTTTCTGCAAATTCGATCAACTGTTATTCAATACGAATACAAGAACGCCCTCTTTGTAAGAGGGCGTTGGATTTACACGCTCATCGGGTCCACTTTCTCTGGATCAATCCCGAATTTCTTAATGGCCTTGGCCACAACGTCAGCTTTGATTTTGCCTTCGTCAGCCAGAGACTTGAGCGCGGCGATCACCACGAAGTAGCGGTTCACTTCAAAGAAATGACGCAACTTCGCGCGGGAGTCACTGCGACCAAATCCTTCGGTACCCAGAACGGTGTAAGTGCCGGGTACAAATGCGCGCAATTGCTCGCTGTAGGTTTTCAGGTAGTCGGTAGCGATGACCTTCGGACCTTCACGACCTTCCAGCAGCTCGGTGATATAGGCTTTCCGCGGTGCTTCGGTCGGGTGCAGCAGGTTCCAGCGGGCAGCACGCTGACCGTCGCGGGTCAGTTCGTTCACGCTGGTTACACTCCATACATCCGCTTCAACATCAAAGTCGTTACGCAGTAATTCTGCAGCGGCCCGAACTTCGTTCAGGATGGTGCCAGCGCCCATCAGCTGTACACGGTTTTTCTTTTTGCTCTTGCCCTGCTCCAGCAGATACATCCCTTTGATGATGCCTTCCTCAGCACCTTCCGGCAGATCCGGATGCTGATAGTTTTCATTCATCAGAGTGATGTAGTAGAAGCAGTTTTCCTTGTCGCGATACATACGCTTCATACCGTCCTGGATGATAACGGCCAGCTCGTAAGCATAGGTCGGATCATAGGTACGGCAGTTCGGAATGGTGTTGGCCAATACATGGCTGTGGCCATCCTGGTGCTGCAGGCCTTCACCATTGAGCGTTGTACGTCCGGCGGTAGCACCCAGCAGGAAGCCACGTGCCTGAGAATCACCAGCAGCCCAGGCGAGATCGCCAATGCGCTGGAAGCCGAACATGGAGTAGTAGATGTAGAACGGAATCATGGGCACGCCATGATTGCTGTAGGAGGTTGCCGCCGCGATCCAGGAAGACATGGAGCCAGCTTCGTTGATGCCCTCTTCGAGGATCTGGCCGGTAGATGTTTCGTGATAGGACATCATCTGGCCAGCGTCATGCGGGACATACTTCTGACCTTCGGAAGAATAGATACCGATGGTCTTGAACATACCTTCCATACCGAAAGTCCGCGCCTCGTCCGGCACGATCGGGACGATATGTTTACCGACCTGCTTGTCTTTCACCAGCGAAGACAGAATACGCACGAAGCTCATGGTAGTGGAGATTTCGCGTTCGCCGGTGGACTTGAGTTGCGCAGCAAAAGCTTCGAGCTCCGGCGTCTGCAGTGCTTCAAAGTCCGCTTTACGCGCAGGCAGATAACCTTTCAATGCCTGGCGACGGGCGCGCAGATATTGCATTTCAGGGCTGTCTTCAGATGGGCGGTAATAGGGAAGCTTGGGAAGGTCTTCGTCACTGATGGGCAGTTCAAAACGATCGCGGAATTTCTTGAGGCTTTCAATATCCAGCGATTTGACGGAATGCGTCTTGTTGATCGCCTCGCCGGATGCGCCCATACCGTAACCCTTGACGGTCTGCGCCAGGATCACAGTCGGTTGACCTTTGGTATTTACCGCTTGATGGTAAGCGTTATATACCTTGCTGGCGTCGTGGCCACCACGTGCAAGATGCAGGATCTCGTCGTCAGTCATATCGCTGACAAGTTCGAGCAGCTCCGGATATTTACCGAAGAAATGCTCGCGGGTATAAGCGCCGCCGTTGGCTTTGTAATTCTGCATCTCGCCATCGACTACTTCGTCCATGCGCTTCTGCAACAGGCCGGTTTTGTCTTTTTCAAGCAGACGATCCCAGCTGCTGCCCCACAGCACCTTGATAACGTTCCAGCCGGCACCACGGAATACACCTTCGAGTTCCTGGACGATCTTGCCGTTGCCGCGTACCGGACCGTCGAGACGCTGCAGGTTACAGTTGATGACGAAGATAAGGTTGTCGAGTTTTTCGCGGGTTGCCAGCGAAATTGCTCCCAGGCTTTCCGGCTCGTCACACTCACCGTCACCAAGGAAGGCCCAGACTTTACGATCAGTCTGCGGCACAAGACCACGCGCTTCCATGTAACGGATAAAACGCGCCTGATAGATTGCTTTGATCGGCCCCAGACCCATGGACACGGTCGGGAACTGCCAATAGTCCGGCATCAGCCATGGGTGAGGATAGGAAGATAAACCTTTGCCATCGACTTCACGGCGGAAGTTGTCGAGCTGCGCTTCATCGAAGCGGCCTTCGACATAGGAGCGCGCATACATACCGGGAGATACGTGGCCCTGGAAATAAACCAGGTCGCCGGGCACATCGCCATCATTACCGCGGAAGAAGTGATTGAAGCCCACATCATACAGGGTGGCTGATGAAGCAAAAGAAGCAATGTGACCACCCAGGCCATCATCGTTATCGTTGGCTTTCATCACCATCGCCATGGCATTCCAGCGCACAATAGAACGGATTTTCCGCTCCAGCACGCGATCACCAGGAAACGCGACTTCTTTTTCAGGCGGGATGCTATTGCGATAGGGAGTCTGGATGGAAGAAGGTTGCGCGATACCTCCATTAACCGCTTTCTCAGAAAGGGCTTGTAACAGGTATGCGGCGCGCTCTTTGCCACCATGGCGAACAACTGATTCCAAGGCATCCAGCCATTCTTTCGTTTCAATGGCATCGATATCTTCTAGCATTCAAATCTCCTCAAACTATGCGCGCTATGGCCCATATAAACGTAGCGACAGTATCAAACAAAGGAATTGGGAAGGGTGTAACCGCAGCTTGTAGTGTTACAGAAGTTATTGATTTCTGTAGGTTTATTGGCGGTTTCGCTCCAGCATCGGACCGAAAAAATCCCCGAATTCTTACATATATGACGTTTTTTTACCAGCCCCGCTACTCATATGTACCCTGCCACGAGGCACGCAAAAGTATTGCGCATTTTTTGCTCAAACCACCCGCCATTGCTGACATGGGGACTGATGGCAAGTTCATTTAAAAGCGGAGACGGTTAACCAGCGACGGCGCCGAAAAAATTTATCTGTTACGGATAAATCAGACTGTTCAACTGCTGCTGATAAACCTTGCGATTATCCAGCAGGCGGAAACCTTCCGTGTCATGCATTCCTTGAGATGTCAGCCAGAGCCGACGATTTTTTTCAAGCATGACACGCTGAAAGTATTTGCTCAGCGACGCCTCAGTTATCCCAGAGACAGCTGTTGCCAATTGCTGTCGTCGATCAAACCCTTCGTCTTCCAGCAGAATACTTTCCCAATAGAAATCAGCCTGCTCTGCAAGATTGCGCGCAGGCTTAGTCAATTCGCGCATCAGAGACTGTTTNTTTTCCGCAAGATTTTTNGTCAGAACGTCTGNATANCCTGTGAGAAATTCATCAATCTCCTTCACTATCTGTGCTTCATCCGCAGACGGTGACTGGACGACAAAAACNGTACCTTCCAGATCGCGNATNGGCATGGAGAAAACACTCACGATGTACCCCAGCTGTTTTTCGGTTCGCAGGCTGGCAAAGAATGCGGGTTGCAATATCTGTTGCAGTAATTTCATGTGAGCCGTGTCATTGATACTCGGCTGAAAACTCTGCACGTACAACTGCACAACATGATCGTTGTGGTCGAGGGAATGACGGTACAGCCAGGGTTGTTCCTGTTGTGTCGACTGCTGATGCAGACGGGCTGCGGGCTGCGCTCTGCCGGTTTTTGCACCCAGTAATTCATATTCCGCAAGAGCGGCCAGCTTGATGGCCTCCTGCCTGAACAGGTTGCCGTACAACAGCGCTTCCATTTGACTGTCACGCAGCAGGCGCGTTGAAAACTGATGGAATTGATCCAGCGTTTTATTTTCCAGCGCATCGATCAATTCCTCACTGCTCCAGTAAGGCTCATAATGCAATACTGGAATCTGTCGAGCCAGCACGACATAAGGTGTGTTCTTGCTCTCGTTGCGCCAGCTGCGGATCAGCTCCTGCTTGATATTGTTAAAGCGGTCCTGGGAGAACCTGCCTTTGCGAATGGCCTTGGCGATCTTGCTCAACAGCAATCCCTGACGGCTGCTGTAACCGTCAATGGAAATATCAAGACCGCGCGTCGTCGCACGAACCGAATAATTCAGGCCAGCCAGACTCGCCGGATAGGAATATTCGTTCAGTTCGTCCATCACCAGCGCGGCAAACAGTTGCGCCTGTGCCGCACCATCCACATCAGCGGCTACGAGGGGCAGCTTTAATCGGAGATTAATCTTGGCCTTGGGTACATGAAACTGTTGATCCTGCTTGAACCAGGCCCGGCTTCGCTCATTGCGAATAACAACCTGCGGGCGGTCACTCTGACGGGGTTCGGCGTTTTCGGTGGGTGTTGGCAACAGCAATTGAGACTTAACGGCAAGCCGGGTGGGAATAAAGGCGTTGGGCTCAGGAAAGTATAATTTTTTGCGGATATTTGGCTTTATCTCATAAGCCTCAAATTTGATTTTCTCCACAGAGTAAGGTGTGCGGTAAAACGTGGACGTTTTATCGCCTTCCACCTCCGGCGACACGAATACGGTCAGCACATTTTCCTGGCGCAGATAACTCAGGCATTGCTGAATCAGTTTTTCATCGTAAGCGGTATACATATAATCGCCGCGCAAGACATCCTGCGGCTGATAGATGTGCATGACATAGGCGAGATTTCTTACCGTGTCGATTGGCGGGCTCTGCTCATGGAAGCGGAAGTCGATATCAGCCAGTTCTTTCAGCTCGTTATATCGCCAGTCTTTTAATCCGCGCGCCTGCAGCTGCTCGATCATGTAAAACATCAGCGGCACAATCTGGTCACGGGCGCGGGTGCCTTTTTCGGTCAACTGGACGGTGATCTGAAAGAATGCATCATGCCGGGTTGTAGCACCGACACCAGCACTTAACCCTTCGGCCCAGCCCAGATCTTTCAACAGCGATAACACGCTGCCCTTCCCTTCGTGTCCGAGCAGGTTGCCGATGTAATGCCAGGGTTTTTGATTGTAGCTATCCCAGGGGTTGGGGATAGGAAACAACATGGCCAGCTGCCGCATCTCTTTCTCGGGTTTGACGCTCACAGCGGCAGGAAGAAACTCGGCTTCAAAGATAGCTGGATATGTGTCCGGCAGCGACGGTGAACGGGNCGGNACCTTGCCGAAGCGACTGGTCACCATCTTCTGGAGTTCATCCAGGGGTTCTTTACCAAGGACCACCAGCGTCATCAAATCGGCTGAATAATANTGCTCATAAAATGCGATGAGCGCATCGCGCACCAGGTCTTCCTCGCGATCCGCCAGGGTCTCCAGACTGCCGACAGAAAACTGGGCGGAGGGGTGGGCAGGATTGAAGATCTCGCGATAGACATCAAGGATGCGACGGCCGTCGTCATTGATGCGAGCAAGATATTCTGAATGCACCGCGTTGCGCTCGCGTTCTACGTATTCTGCATCAAACAATGGAGCGATAAAAAACTGGGCGAAACGATCCAGTGCCGGTTCAAGAAAATTACTGTCGATATCAAAGAAATAATTGGTGTGTTCCGGGGCGGTAAACGCATTGTGGTTGCCGCCATGCTGACTGATAAAGGCTTGATATTCCCCGGCTTCCGGATATTTTTCGGTGCCGAGAAACAGCATGTGTTCCAGAAAGTGTGCAAGACCTTGTCGGTCTGCAGGATTCTGGTTGTGACCAATATAGACGTCCAGCGCTGCGGCGGACTTCTCGGCGGCTGCATCCGATATCAGCAGAACACGCAGCTTGTTTTTCAAGGTGATGTAGCGATATTCGCGGTCATCATTCTCGCTCTTGATAACCTCGAGCGCAGCGATTGGTTTCTCATCAGGCACCGGCGCTTGTTCCTGAGCAGTTGCCAGACTGCTGCATACCAGGCATGCAGAACAGAGCAACAACCAGAGATGCCAGGTATAACGACTTACGCTATTCATTAACACAATTACCTTCATTGAACGTGTTACAGCGAAAACCTCACGCCGCGTGCTTACGCCTCAGATCCACTTGATGTGCTTCACAATATCGAGCACTCGCAACACCAGAGAACATCATCAGACAAACATGATTTATTTCTTCCGCAAGACATACAGATAACAGCCATCCTGTTCACAGAAGCCTTCCAGGATATGGCCACTGATCTCTGCGAATGCATAAAAATCACGCACCGATCCCGCATCAGTTGCCGTCAAGCGCAGGGATTCGCCGGAGGCAAGATCCCGAAGCGCCTGCTTGGCCCGCAGCAACGGCAGCGGGCAACGCAGCCCAGTGGCATCAATCGCTGCCGCAACCGTCCGAGCCATCAGCTCTTCATACGGAACATGGGGCAGCTGCTGGTGTGGATCATTCATTTCGATAAAACCCGTTTATGCCATATAACCTGGCCGGTTCCCCCGGGTTCAGGTTGAACAAATATGGCGCATATTAGTCCAAATCCTGTTACGCCGGCCGGTGCATAGCCTTTGAACTGCAAAGACGCTAGAGTAACGGCCGCTATATCGCCACCCGGAGGAGTGCCAACAACTGTGTCTTTGTTTCGCAAAACCTTGCTGATTCCGATGATTCTCGCAAGCGGCATCTCTATGAATGCGGCGGCGGAGATAGAACTTCCGATGTTGGGAGACACAAGCTCCAGCATGATTTCGCCAGTGCAGGAGCGTGTACTTGGGCAAAAGTGGTTGCGATTGTACCGCAGTCAGGTTCCCACGTCCTCTGATCCCTTGATAATCGATTACCTGGAAAAGCTGTTGGATCGGCTGGCAGCCCATAGCCAGCTGGAGAATAAAGACCTGGAGCTGGTGCTGGTCCAGAACAATACCCTGAATGCCTTTGCGGTGCCAGGCGGCATCATTGGTGTGCATACCGGGCTGCTGAGCTATGCGCGGACTGAAAACCAGCTGGCATCCGTTCTGGCTCACGAACTGGCGCACCTCAGTCAGCGCCACTATGCCCGTCAGCTGGAACAACAGAAGAACATGACCGCCCCCTTCTACGCGGGAATGCTGGCGAGCCTGGTCCTGCTGGCCACCAGTGGCTCCAGCGACGCGGGTATGGCGGCTCTGGCCACTACCCAGGCGGCGGCACTGGATGCCCAGCTGCGCTTCAGCCGCCAGAATGAGCAGGAAGCTGACCGCATCGGGATGCAGACCATGATCCAGGCGGGTCTGGACCCTTACGCTGCGTCAGAGATGTTTGAAGAGATGCTGCGCGGCAGCCGCTATGGCCGCCGTCCGCCGGAGTTTCTACTGACTCACCCGGTTACAGAAAGCCGTATCTCAGACGCCCGCAACCGTGCTATGCACTACCCGCGCAAGCAGTACGAAGATAATCTGGAATTCCAGCTGATGCGGACGCGCATCAGGGTGAGAAATGAAGAAACCCCGCAGCTGGCTGTGCGGCGCTTCAAAGGCGAAGTAGAGGGCGAAAGCGCCTCTCCGGATGCCAGCCGTTACGGTCTGGTGCTGGCTTATACCGATGCCCAGCAATTTGCCGAAGCCAGGGCTGCGCTCAAGCCGCTGCTGGAGAAAGAACCGGACCGGTTAACCTATCTCATCATGGCCAATGATATTGAAGTGGCCGCACAGAATTACAAACCCGCGCTGAAAGACCTGGAAGCGCTGCTGGATAAACATCCCGGCAGCCACCCGGTCATCGTGCGTTATGCCGAAGCACTGATGAAGGCTGGGGATTATCAAGGCAGTGCGGCTGTACTCGAACGCTATTCACGGCAGCGCAATAAAGATGACTATGTCTGGTATCTGCTGGCAGAGGTCTATGGGCTGGCCGGCAACATCCTCGGCGTGCATGAAGCCCGCGCTGAGTACTTCATCCTTAATGGGGTTTATGATCGCGCCCAGATTCAACTGCGCAACGCCCTCAAGCTGGCGCAAGGCAATTTTCACCGTACTGCACTGCTGGAGGAACGGCTGAAGTACGTGGAGCGCCAGCGGCAGGAACAGAATTTCTAGCAACGCACCCCCCGTCAATAGTGCGGGGGGCGCTCCTCCAAGGGTTTGGCAATGCCCTGTTCCTGCACATACAGCGCATCGTCAAGCCGTTTGGCCAGCAGCCGAAGCTGCTGCTGCAACGTGAGAATCTCCTGATCCTGTTTGGCAACGACCTGATTCAGCTGCGTCAGGGTGTCCTCCTGAAAGGCAACCCGGGTTTCCAGCTCAATCAATTGTTCTTGCAGTTCGTTCATCATCATCCCCCCTTTACACCTTCATCACATCCCGATAGGCCGCATCGATCAAGCGGATAACGCGACCATCAATCAACAGGCTCTGTCCCATGCGGGAGGTTACGTAACCAAAGCCCAGGTGATAGTCCGGGTCAGCAAACCCCAGCGCTCCGCCTGCACCGGGGTGACCGAAAGCCCGCGCGCCTCGCCCGAAACGGCAATCCGGCCGGTCCTGGGGCAACATAAAGCCATGACCAAAGCGCAGATAAAGGCCGAGCACGCGATCTTCATCCGCCGACAGTTCCTGTGAACAGAGTTGGAGCTGAGCCGGGGCCAATAATTCCACCCCGTTCAGACGCCCGCCGTCAGCCAGAGCTCCAAAGATGCGTGCGAGAGCTCCGGCGCTGGCATGACCATTGGCTGCCGGAATCTGGGCCTGTCGCCAGGCAGCCGTATTAGTGGCCGTCATGAAGCTCGGCGGATTTCCGAATGCTCGATTGGTTACCCCCCGAGGGTCCGCCTTCATGATCTTACCCAGGGCGACACTGTCCGCCCCACTGTTGTTGATCACCACGCCCTTGGGGAGTTTCAAAGGGCCTGTATCGGCGAGGCTGGCCTGCTCTTCCGGCGGCACCCCAAAGCGACACCGGATTCCCAGCGGCTGAGCAACTTCCCGCTGAAAGTATTCATCAAAGCTGGCGCAACCACTGACCCGCTTGACCAGCTCACCGAGGATCCAGCCGTAGATAAAGGGTGAGTAGCCCTGAGCTGTACCCGGCTCCCACCAGGGCTTCAGCCCGGCAATCGCATTGATCATGGCCTGCCAGTCGAAGATGTCTTCGTATTCCAGCAGTCCACGGAAGGCAGACAGCCCGGTGCGATGACACAACACCTGCCGGATCGTAATCCGCCCCTTGTCCTCCTGAGCGAACTCCGGCCAATAATCTGCAATGGGGTTATCCAGATCCAACAGGCCGCGCTCCGCCAGCTGCAGAACGCATAGAGCCACCAGTCCCTTTCCGACCGAAAAGATATTGGCGCAGGTGTCTTCCTGCCAGGGTTCAGCGGTAATGCCAGCGCTTTTGTTATCGCGCACCCCCGCCCACACGTTAACGACCGGATCACCGAAGCGATAAATCGTCAGGGCTGCACCCTGCTCGCCCAGCTCGGTGAAATTGTTGGAAAAAGCCTCTACGACCGGCGCCCAGGCCGGCTCCCACTGACCGTTGATCATGGCGCTCGCTCCTCTGACTTAGTGCCGCCCGTATCCGGGCCTGGCAGACTGGAGAAGTAATAGCTCAGGGCGAGAATATCGTCATCATCCATACTTTTCACAATTGAGCTCATCATCGGGTTTTCACGGGTACCGTCACGAAAAGCGTGCAGCTGCTCAGCGAGGTAAGTCTGGGATCGCCCGGCAATGGATGGATAGGAAGCGACCCGGGAGATCCCCTTGGGGCCATGACACCCAACGCAGAGGCGCGCCGCCTGGCTGCCCTGGTGAACCAGTTTTTCTTCGGGAGACATGTTGTCGACGATGGATGGGGCTCGATCAGAGCAGGCAACGAGGGCCAGCAATAATCCACCCGTCACCAGTGTGCGGGAAATGAAAGACGCAGGAATAAAGTTCACGCGGGCACCCGATTTGTCATTATGAACGGATAAAACGCTCGGGATTCTACCATTGCTCGCCGGGCACGACTCAAGCCAATTGCGCTATCATCGCGCCCAATCTAATGCTCGCTCACTGGGGGATCTTTATGAGTAACAACAGCCGTCTGGTCTATTCCACCGAAACCGGCCGTATCAAGGAAGAGAAAAAGCCATCCAGTCCCGTGCCGCAGGGTGACGGCATCGTGCGCATCCGGCGCGAAACCTCCGGCCGTAATGGCAAAGGCGTCACCACCATCAGCGGCATCCCCGCCACCGGCGATGAACTGAAAAGCATTGCGAAACAATTGAAGCAACTCTGTGGCGGCGGCGGTGCTGTGAAAGACGGCGTGATCGAAATCCAGGGCGATCACCGTGACAAGATTAAAGCTGACCTGGAAAAGCGCGGCTACACCGTCAAGCTGGCCGGTGGTTGAGATGGAGAACGCTCAGCCTGATCCCCAACTGCTGCGTGATCTCGTCACTCAGGAGATGCCCTTCGGCAAGTACCAGGGTCGTGTGTTGGCAGACCTGCCCGAACCCTACCTTGTCTGGATGGCCGGCAAGGGCTTCCCTAGAGGCAAGCTTGGTGAACAACTGATGTTGCTGTATGAAATCAAGTTGAACGGCCTCGAGAGTCTACTTATTCCCTTACGCAACAGCCGCCGCTGACCGTTTCTGTCAGCCACTGGCCTGCTTCTTGCTCTGTCTCTGGTAATCGAACGAAACGACGTCTTTTTGACAGAGAGGTAGCAAGCGATGGATATGGAAACCTTACTGCAGCTGAGTGAAACCTCACTCAAGATGGGATTTGGTGCCCTGATTGCGGTATTGAGCAGCTGGCTGGTCATGCGCCGCCAGCAGGCACAGCAGCTTTCGCCAGGTAACCGGCGACTGGAGATCCTGGAAGAGGTCTCTGCCAATGTGGGGTCTGTAAGCCACATCTTCGCCAAATATTCGACGCTGGTCGTAGAAGCTCTGCAGATCGGAGAGCAATGGCCGGCAGCCCGCAAGCTGGAGCTGGACGCGGTCAATGCCGAACTGGTCGCTGAGTTCAAGAAGCTTGCCGAAGCCGAGGCCAAACTGCTGATGCTGGGCGAAAAGAACCTTGAGCGCAGCCTGCGGCTTTACGGTGCCCGCATCGCGCTGTTTCGCAAGCAGGTCTATGTAGGCCGCCCGGATATTACCCAGGAACAGATTGCAGAGCTGAAGCAATCCATCCTGCAGGTCCGCGAGCAGTTCTATGACATGCTGAGCCGCAAATATGACCGATTGCTGGCCAGCGTCTGATCCCTCCTGTGCTCTTTCCTGAATTGCCGTTCCGGCTGCTGCCGGACGGCTTTCCCTCCTCCGGCCAGCCCGGCCGTTAAAAAGTCCCTGCTATCGAGCCAACTAGGCTAGAATGCCCGCCTTTTTAACTCGGCTGTCAGCCCTACCCTGAGACCTTTGCCCGTGATCTCCACCGCTAATATCACCATGCAATTTGGTGCTAAACCCCTGTTTGAAAATGTTTCCGTCAAATTCAATAACGGTAACCGTTACGGCCTGATCGGCGCCAACGGCTGCGGCAAATCCACCTTCATGAAGATCCTGGGCGGAGATCAGGAGCCCTCCTCCGGTCAGGTGATGCTTGAGCCGGATACCCGCCTGGGCAAACTGAAACAGGATCAATTTGCCTATGAGGAATACACGGTACTCGATACCGTGATCATGGGACACGATGAACTCTGGCAGGTAAAGGCGGAGCGCGACCGCATCTACAGTCAACCGGAGATGAGTGAAGAGGACGGCATGCGCGTAGCCGAACTGGAAGTCGCCTTTGCCGAGATGGATGGCTACACCGCCGAAGCGCGGGCCGGTGAACTGCTGCTGGGCCTGGACATCCCCATTGAACAACACACCGGCCTTATGAGTGCCGTTGCGCCCGGCTGGAAGCTGCGTGTGCTCCTTGCCCAGGCGTTATTTTCAGACCCGGATGTACTGCTGCTCGATGAGCCTACCAACAACCTCGACATCAATACGATCCGCTGGCTTGAAGGCGTACTCAACCAGCGTAACAGCACCATCATTATCATCTCCCACGACCGTCACTTCCTGAACGCGGTGTGCACGCACATGGCTGACCTGGATTACGGCGAGCTGCGTATCTATCCCGGTAATTACGACGACTACATGACCGCCTCGACCCAGGCGCGGGAGAAGCTGCTGAACGAAAACGCTAAGAAAAAAGCCCAGATCGCCGAGCTGCAGACCTTCGTCAGCCGCTTCTCTGCCAATGCTTCCAAAGCCAAGCAGGCAACCTCCCGCGCGCGGCAGATTGAAAAAATTCAATTGGAAGACGTTAAACCCTCCAGCCGCGTCAGCCCCTACATTCGGTTCACGCAGAACAAAAAGCTGCACCGCCAGGCCGTCACCCTGGAGCAGCTGGCCAAGGGCTTCGACCGGACCTTGTTTGCCGACCTGAGTCTGCAGGTGGAAGCCGGTGAGCGCATCGCCATCATTGGTCCCAACGGCGCCGGCAAGACCACCTTGTTACGCTGTCTGTATGGTGACCTCGCGGCGGACAGCGGCAAGGTGAAGTGGGCCGAACAAGCAGAGATTGGTTATTTTGCCCAGGATCACGCGGCGGACTTTTCGGAGGATTGCAACCTGTTTGATTGGATGAAGCAGTGGACCAAAGGCGACGAACAACTGGTGCGCGGCGCATTGGGCCGGATGCTGTTCTCCAGCGATGAAGTCAAAAAGAATGTGAAGGTACTGTCAGGCGGTGAGAAAGGCCGGATGCTGTTCGGCAAGCTCAGTCTGATCAACCCGAACGTGATGCTGCTGGATGAGCCGACCAACCACCTGGATATGGAGTCGATCGAAGCCCTGAACCTCGCGCTGGAAAACTATCCAGGCACACTGATTTTTGTCAGCCACGACCGTGAATTTGTTTCTTCGCTGGCAACGCGAATTATCGATATGCAACCCACCGGGTTGATTGATTTTCACGGCAACTACGAGGATTACCTGCGCAGCCAGGGGATTTACAGCAACTAATATCCACAACAAAAAAGCCCGCAATTTGCGGGCTTTTTTATTGAGCAGAAGAATGAAACGGTTACGGATTACCGTAGCTCATCAACCGCTGATAACGGCGCTCCAGCAGGTTATCAATGTGCTCTTTACTTAGGCGATCCACCTGATCAATCAGGCGCTCCTGCAGTTTGCTGGCCATGGCTTCCAGATCGCGGTGTGCGCCACCCAGAGGCTCGGGAATAGTTTCATCCACAATGCCCAGCTCTTCCAGCACCTTGGAGGTTACACCCATCGCCTGAGCCGCCTCCGGCGCTTTGGCCACGGTCTTCCAGATGATGTTGGCACAGCCTTCCGGCGAGATAACAAAGTAAGTGGAGTACTGCAGCATATTGAGGTGATCACCCACACCGATAGCCAGAGCACCGCCGGATGAACCTTCACCGATCACGGTGCATACGATGGGCGTACGCAGACGGGACATCACCGCCAGGTTCTGAGCAATAGCTTCGGAGATACCGCGCTCTTCCGAGTCAATGCCGGGATAAGCACCGGGGGTATCAATCAGGGTNAGCACCGGNAACTTGAAACGCTCAGCCATCTCCATCAGACGCAGTGCTTTACGNTAACCTTCCGGCTTNGGCATACCGAAGTTGCGGTAGACCTTGTCATGCACGGAACGACCTTTCTCTTCACCAATCACCATGACAGGTTTGCCATCCAAACGTGCGACACCGCCGATGATGGCTTTGTCGTCACCAAAATGGCGATCACCATGCAATTCATCCCAATCGGTAAACACGCGGCTGATGTAATCAGAGGCATATGGACGCTGAGGATGGCGGGCAACCTTGACGATGTCCCAGGGGGTCAGGTTGGAGTAAATACTTTCGGTCAGCTTGGTGCTTTTTTCGCGGAGCTTGGCGATCTCGTCCGCAATATTAAGGTCGTTGGCATTGCCAACCAATTGCAGCTCTTCGATCTTGCCTTCAAGGACCGCAATCGGCTGTTCAAAATCCAGATAATTCAGATTCATATCACTAACTGGCTCAAGGTTTGGGATGTTGCGTTGGTGATTTATTCAGGTGCCACTTCGGACGGGCTTCCGGGTATAGCAGGCACAATAAGGTCGCCTAAGATACGCTAAAGTGCCCTGCGAGTCGACCTCCGGGGCACAATTTCCTGATGAAATGCAAAAGCAATCAAGGGCTTAGGCCCCTTGCGAAGGTCAGTAAACCAGCCTGACTTTTGCCGTTCCGTATTGATCGCGCAGACGTTGCAGCAGATCGTCTTCCGGCCGGACCAGCCAGGCATCACCCAGGCGAAGCTGGGCGCGGGCATTGCTGCGCTGATAGTCAATNACCAGCGGACAGCGGCCTTCNCGATAGGGATCAAGAATCTCACTGAGNTCGCGCACGAAGTTGGCTGGCAGGCTGCCGGATTCGAGNTCCAGGCAGAGCTCCCGCGCCTTTTCCTGNCGCACGTCAGACAGCAGACTGATAGCGTCGGCGCGCATCTTCAGCAGTCCGTTGTAATCGTCGTAGCTCACCTGGCCGTTGATCACCAGCAAGCCGTCTTTCAGCAACAGATCGCGCGATTGATTGTAGGTGTCCGCAAAGATCGCGACTTCAATTCGGCCGGTACGATCATCCAGGGTGACAAAAGCCATGGTGTCACCGCGCTTGGTTTTCATAACCCGCTGCGCTACCACCAGCCCCGCCACCGTCTGGTTGCTCTTTTCCGGTTTCAGATCGGCAATACGCGATGACACGAGATGATTCAGTTCACTGTCGTATTCATCGATAGGGTGACCGGTCAGGTAGAGGCCAAGGGTTTCTTTCTCGGCATTCAACCGCTCTTTCATGGTCCAGCTGCGCACCCGGTGGAAATCGCGGTACACATCTTCGTCGGTGCCGGCACTGGGTACGACATCACCGAACAGATCCATCATGCCCGCGCTGGTGTTTGCCGCTGATTGCTCGGCAGCTTTAACCGCTTCGTTCATTGCGGCAAACATCACCGCGCGATCGTGATCGATATTGATGCCGGGACCAAGATTATCCGCCGCACCAGAACGAATGAGTGCTTCCAGCGCACGTTTGTTGACTTTACGCGGATCGATACGCGCACAGAAATCAAAAAGATTTTTAAACGGACCGCCAGCATTACGCGCCGCGATGATGCTTTCCACTGGCCCTTCACCCAGACCTTTGATCGCACCCAGGCCATAGATGATATTACCGGCCTCGTCGACGGTGAAATGAAATTCCCCACTGTTGACGTCCGGCGGCAACAGCTTCAACTTCATCTGGCGACATTCTTCGATGAAGGTCACCACCTTGTCGGTTTTATCCATGTCCGAAGACATGGTGGCTGCCATAAAGTGCGCGGGATAATGCGCTTTCAGCCACGCGGTCTGGTAGGAAACAATCGCGTAAGCCGCCGAGTGCGACTTGTTAAAGCCGTAGCCCGCAAACTTCTCTACCAGATCGAAGATGCGAATAGCGAGTTCAGGGTCCACACCTTGTTTTTTTGCACCCTCTTCAAACACCGCACGCTGCTTGGCCATCTCCTCCGGCTTTTTCTTACCCATGGCGCGGCGCAGCATGTCAGCGCCGCCGAGCGTATAACCGGCGAGAACCTGCGCAATCTGCATTACCTGTTCCTGATAAACGATAACGCCATAGGTTGGTTCAAGAACGGGCTTCAGACTCGGGTGTTGAAATTTTGCATCGGGATAGGCGACCTGAGCACGGCCGTGCTTACGGTTGATGAAGTCGTCCACCATGCCCGACTCCAGCGGGCCGGGACGGAATAGCGCAACCAGTGCAATCAGGTCTTCAATATTGTCCGGCTGCAGACGCTTGATCAGGTCTTTCATACCGCGGGATTCCAGCTGGAATACAGCGGTGGTTTCAGCGCGCTTCAGCAGCGCAAATGTGTTGGAGTCATCCAGAGGAATCGCGCTGATATCCAGCGGCGCCTCGCCTTTTTTCGCACGCTGTTTATCAATCATCAGGCGCGCCCAGTCGATGATGGTCAAGGTGCGCAGACCGAGGAAGTCAAACTTCACCAGCCCGGCTTCTTCCACATCATTTTTGTCGAACTGAGTTACCAGACCACCGCCGGTTTCATCGCAGAACAGCGGGGAGAAGTCGGTGAGTTTGGTGGGCGCTATCACCACACCACCTGCGTGTTTTCCGACGTTGCGCGTCAAACCTTCCAGCTGCTTCGCCATCTCCCAGATTTCCTGGGCATCGCTGTCGGTTTCGAGAAATTCACGCAGGACAGCTTCCTGCTCCAGTGCCGCCTCGAGAGTCATGCCCGGAGTGGGAGGAATCATCTTGGACAGTTTGTCAGCAAGACCGTAAGATTTGCCCTGCACGCGCGCCACATCGCGTACCACCGCCTTGGCGGCCATGGTACCGAAGGTAATGATCTGACTGACCGCATCGCGGCCATAGTTATCCGCGACGTAGGAAATCACTTTATCGCGGTTGTCCATGCAGAAGTCGATATCGAAGTCCGGCATGGAGACCCGCTCGGGATTAAGAAAACGTTCGAACAGCAAATCGTATTCAAGCGGATCAAGGTCGGTAATCTTGAGTGAGTAAGCCACCAGTGAGCCGGCCCCGGATCCGCGTCCTGGACCCACAGGAATATCGTGATCTTTAGCCCACTGGATAAAGTCCATCACGATAAGAAAATAGCCGGGGAATCCCATCTGAACGATGATGTCGAGCTCGAACTTCAACCGGTCTTCGTAGACCTTGCGCCGCTCAGCGTAATCGGGAGCGGATTTGTCGAGGATGCGCTCGAGCCGCTCTTCCAGCCCTTCGTGAGAAATCTTGCGGAAGAACTCCGCCTCGGTCATCCCTTCTGGAATGGGATATTCCGGCAGGAAGTACTTACCCATCTGGATAGTGACATTGCACCGCCTGGCAATTTCCACCGTGTTGGCAATGGCCTCAGGAATATCACTGAACAGCTCCGCCATCTCTTCCGGTGATCGCAGGTATTGCTGCTCACTGTAACGACGCTCGCGGCGCGGATCATCGAGGGTGCGCCCCTCACTGATACATACCCGCGCTTCGTGTACTTCAAACTCATCGCGCTTCAGAAAGCGTACATCGTTGGTGGCCACCACTGGACATTGCAGTTCATCTGCGAGTGCGACAGCAAGGTGCAGATATTCTTCATCGTTTTCACGCCCGGTCCGCTGCAGTTCGAGATAAAAACGGTCCGGGAAATCGCGCATCCAGCCCTGCAGAAGTTCCTGCGCCTGGGCCGTACGACCCGCCAGCAGACTCATGCCGACATCACCGAACTTTCCGCCGGACAAGGCGATGACACCTTCGCGGTGCTCACTCACCCATTCACGCTGCACATAGGCAATGCCCTGGTGCTGACCGTGCTGCCAGGCGCGTGAAATCAATTCGATAATATTTTTATAGCCGGTGTTATCAATCGCCAGCAGTGTCAGCAGCGTGGGCATCCCTTCGGTGTCGTTGCTCGCCACAAGAAAATCGCTGCCCACAATCGGTTTGACACCCGCGCCCTGCGCGGCCTTGTAAAACTTAATGAGGCCGTAGAAGTTGGTCTGGTCGGTAATCGCACAGGCCGGCATCTTCAACTCAGCAACGCGTTTCACCAGCGGCTTGATACGCACCAGACTGTCGACCAGCGAAAACTCGGTGTGAAGGCGAAGATGGACAAAATTGGTAGTCATACGTTTGGGATCAGAATAATTCTATCTGCTCAATGCGCGCTTTAACCGGCGCATAGGATTGGCGATGAATGGGAGTCACGCCCAGTCTGGCAATTGCATCCATGTGCACTTTCGTCGGATAACCTTTATGGTCGGCAAAGCCATAGCCCGGATACTGTTTATCCAGCTCCAGCATCTCCCGATCACGCGCCACCTTGGCCAGGATAGACGCTGCACTGATGGCGGCCACGCGACTATCACCTTTAACCACCGCCTCTGCCGTATATTTCCACTTTGGCAATTTATTGCCGTCCACCAGTACGTGCTCAGGCTGAATATGCAGCCCTTCCACTGCACGCGTCATGGCGAGCAGGCTGGCCTGCAGAATATTTATCTGGTCAATCTCGGCAACAGTCGCACGGGCAATACACCAGCTCTTCGCGTAGCGCTGGATTTCATCGAATAAAAACTCACGTCGTTTTTCCGTAAGTTTTTTGGAATCATTGAGCCCTTCGATCGGATGGTCCGGATCAAGAATGACCGCTGCCGCAACAACATCCCAGGCTAAAGGTCCACGCCCGACTTCATCAACACCCGCCAGCAGATGCCCCTGATAACAGGGAACAAAAGGTTCAATGATCGTCATGGCTCGTTTCCTTTGAACGAACCAGCTGATGAATGAATCAGCTGGGCAACCGCCTCTGCCGCACGATCGCTGGCATTAAGTTTTAACGATTGATGCATTGCGTAAAATGTATCGCGCAACGCCTGGGTTTCCTCCGGGTTTTCGAAGTAGTGCATCACTGCTGCACTCATATCTTCCGCTGTAGCAACGTCCTGCAGCAGCTCCGGCACCAGCTGTTTGCCGGCGAGCAGATTCGGCAGCCCCACGTAAGGCGTTTTGACCATGCGGGACAATATGGCCCAGGACAGCCAGGACAACTTGTACGCGATCACCATGGGACGTTTGAGCAGCATCGCCTCAAGGGCGGTTGTGCCGGAAGCCATGAGCACCACATCAGCTGCTGCCATGACGGTTTGCGACTGACCATTCACCAGCTGAATGGGATATTCATGATAGGCGCTGAGCTGTAAATGCAATTGCCTATAGCGGTCAGCATTAGCGGCGGGAATAACAAACTGCAGATCGGGATCGCGCCGCAGGCAGTGTACCGCCGTTTCCATAAACAACTGTCCCAGGCGTTCCACCTCATTGCTGCGGCTACCGGGCAGTAAGGCGACGACCTTGGCATCCTCGGCGATATGCAGAGTGCGCCGGGCCGCCTGATGGTCAATCTCCAAGGGAATTTCATCGGCCAGATGATGACCGACAAAGGTGACAGGCACCTGATGCTGTTGATAGAACTCCGCTTCAAACGGAAGCAGTGTCAACATCAGATCCACCGAACGCGCGATTTTATGAATGCGTTTCTGCCGCCAGGCCCATACCGACGGACTGACATAATGAACCGTCGGAATGCCTTTTTCTTTCAGGTCGCCTTCGAGTGTGAGATTAAAATCTGGTGAGTCGATACCAATGAAGACAGCGGGAGGCTCAGCAATAAAATGATCGCGCAGAAAGCCGCGAATCTTCAGCAGTTCCGGCAGACGCTTCAGTGGCTCAACCAGCCCCATGACCGCCAGACGGTCCTGGGGAAAGAAAGAGTGGAACCCCAGCGCCAGCATACGCGGCCCGCCGATACCGGAAAACTCTGCCTCGGGAAAATGCTTGCGCAAGGCCACCATCAGCCCCGCTCCGAGGATATCCCCGGAAGCCTCACCTACTACGATGCCGATACGCAAACGATCCGACATCCCGCCTCCTATCGCACAATCCCGCGCGATGATGATTTCAAAGAGTCGATCAGAGTATTCAGAACACTGCTGGTCTGCGCCATCAGCTCCAGCTCCTTGATAGCCTCATCAAGGGTCAGGCCACGCCGGTAAATGAGCTTGTAAGCCTTGGTGATATTACTGATATCTTCCGCAGTAAAACCGCGGCGACGCAGGCCTTCCGCATTGATGCTTTTCGCTTCCGCCGGGCTGCCGTTGACCATGACAAAGGCCGGCACATCTTTTCCAATTGCCGTACCCATCCCGCTGAAACTGTGAGCCCCGATCTTGCAGAACTGATGCACCAGCGTAAAACCGCTGAGGATAGCCCAGTCATCAATATGTACGTGCCCGGCGAGAGCCGTGTTGTTTACAAGGATGCAATGATTGCCAATCACACTGTCGTGACCGATGTGGACATAGGCCATCAGCAGGTTGTTATTGCCGATAGTGGTTTCATTGCGATCCTGAATAGTGCCNCGNTGAATCGTGACGCCCTCACGGATAATGTTGTTATCACCAATCACCANGCGCGTNGGCTCACCTTTGTATTTCAGATCAGGGGTATCTTCTCCCACCGTCGAAAACTGGAAAATCCGGTTATTCTTTCCAATAACCGTAGGGCCTTTAACAATCACATGGGAGTTGATAACGGTGCCCGCTCCGATTTCCACATCAGGGCCGATGATAGACCAGGGACCAACCTCCACATCGGGTGCAAGTCTGGCAGAGGGATGGATGATAGCTCGTGAATCAATCAAGGAATTATTCTCACCATTCTGGTTGACTGAGGTATTGCCGATCCATCGTTGTCACGCAGGATAAAAAATATCTACAGCGATCAATAGCTTTTCGAATCAATGCAATTTTTGAATCAACAAACCCCGCGACCGGGGTTTGCGCAATCAGATTTTACGATCCGCACAGAGGATGGTTGCCGAGGCAGCGAGAGCACCATCAACCGTTGCGCGACATTCGAATTTCCAGATTCCACGTTTTTCTGAAACGACCCGGGACTCCAGCTGAAGCCGATCACCGGGAATAACCTGACGTTTGAAGCGTACATCATCGACGCCGGCGAACAGATAAATCGATCCATCCTGGGGTTTTTTCTTGGCACTTTTGAACCCCAGAATCCCCGATGCCTGGGCCATAGCCTCAATGATCAACACACCTGGGAAAATAGGTGCCTGTGGAAAGTGACCGTTGAATACTTCTTCGTTAACCGTGATGTTTTTGTAGGCGATGATTGATTCACCCTCCACCAACTCCACGACCCGATCGACCAATAAAAATGGATAACGATGAGGTAAGTATTCGCGAATTTCATTGACATCCATCATGGTCGATGACCCCTGCATACTCAGCTTTTAAGCTTTTAAAAATATGAAAGACTTTTGCACCCGGACCCCGTGATAATTCAGCCGATCCAGATACAAAAGCCTCACGGTTATTCAATCAGATCTTTTTTACATCTTTTTCAAGACGACTCAGGCGAGTCGCTATGGCATCCAGCTGGCGAAACCGCACCGCGTTCTTCCGCCACTCTTTCGTGGAAGATATCGGTGTTCCCGACGAATAGGAGCCAGGCTCAGATATAGAGGCAGACACCATGGTCATACCTGTGAAGTGGATATTATCGCCTATATCTATATGGCCAACCACACCAACACCACCAGCGAAGGTTACGTTTTCACCGACCACCGTACTGCCGGCGATCGCTGAGGTAGCTGCCATTGCGCAGTTTTTCCCCAGACGAACGTTATGGGCAATATGAACCAGATTATCCAGTATCACCCCGTCATCTAACACTGTGTTCCCCAGCGCGCCGCGATCTACTGTGGTGCATGCACCTATTTCGACGCGGTTGCCAATGATAACACTGCCGAGCTGGTGGATCTTAACCCATTCTTTGCCGTTGGGCGCGAAGCCAAAGCCGTCCGCTCCAATGACAGCTCCACTGTGGATAATACAATCCGTCCCAATGGAGATGCCGTGATATATGGTTACGTTTGCCATCAGGCGGGTACGNCTGCCGATGCTGGTGTCATCTCCAATCGATACACCGGGNCCCACCACGACNCCATCCCCCAGNGTTACGCCTGTTCCGATNACGGCATTGGCTGCGATGCTGACATCTTTGCCCAGAACCACTCGCTCACCAATGACCGCTGAAGGATGAATACCAACGACCTCTGTACGGCTGTGATCAAACAATCGTGTCAGTCGGGCATAGCCTACGTANGGATTGGCAANGATCAGNTTATTNCCATTNAACTGGGCCGCCTGCTCCTGATTCAGAATTACCGCGCCTGCACCACAGGAAGCAAGATATTTGGCATACGCAGGGCTGGCAATGAAGCTGATTTCGTGAGCTTGTGCAGTTTGCAGGCTGGCAAATGCACTGACTTGATAGTCGGGATCGCCAACCAGCTCAGCCTCAATGTACTGAGCCAGTTCGGCAAGTGAATAGGATTTTTTCACCTGATGTGTCCCAAGCCAAAGGGTAATTATTTGGCTTTATTCAGCATGTCGGTTAATTTCTGGGTGATATCAAATGCGGGCGCCGCGTGTATGGCTGCCTGGCTGTTCAATACCAATCCGATGTTGTCGGCAGCGATTATCTGCTCCAGCACGGTGCGGGTTTTCGGTGTCAGATCCTGCATAACGCGCTGCATGACAGCCTGACGTTCAGCCTGCAGTTTTTTTCCAGCAAGCTCATAGTCAGCTCGCAGATATTCAACCTTTTTACGATGCTCCGCCTGCTCTTCGGCTGACCAGGTCATACCATCTTTTTCAGCGGCTGCCTGCAGGTTTTTCATATCGGCAACCAGGCCATCAAGCTTTGCCTTCATTGCAGCGTATTCAGGATCTTTATCCAGTTTGGCGAGGCTTTGTTTAGCCAATTCGGTACCCAGCATAGCGGCCTGGACATCGAGAATCACGACCTTGCCTTGCGCAAAGCTGACAGCAGACAACATGGACAGCAACAACGCAGCACAGAGTTTCCGGGTAACACTCACAATTTTATCCTCATGGTTATTAGTTAAAGCACTGTTATCAGAAGGTTTGTCCGAGAGAGAACTGGAAGAATTCCGTTCGATCATATTCGTTTTTCTTCAATGGTCGCGCAATGCTGAACGTCATGGGACCAAAGCCGGAAATCCATGTCAGACCAAAACCAGCAGCGGCATTGATCTTGGAAAGGTCGACATCATAACAGTTACGCTGACCAACGCCACAGTTTGTATCAAACACGTTACCCGCATCGATAAAAAAGGTTGACTGCAGCATCCGCTGATCCTTGATGAATGGCAGCGGGAATAGAACTTCGGCACCGCCTTCGATCAATACGTTACCGCCGAAGGCGCCACGGTTACGACCATAATTGTTGGAGTCAGCCACGTCGGTTACCAGACGACCGGGTAAACACTTGATATTGGCGGCACTGAAGGCGCTGGGATCCTGGCACAGGACATAGCCCTGAGTGATCTCATTACTTGTCTTGATACCATCGCCATTCAGGTCATCCCAGGCGATCTCTACCGCACGTTCAGATTCGCGGGTACCGCGAGGTCCCAGTGTATTCCGCTCGAAGCCGCGTACAGAGCCAAACCCACCCGCAAAGAAGTGCTGGAAGAAGGGCAATTCATCCATATCGCCGTAGCTGTCTGCATAGCCCAGACGCGTATGCAGACGCAGCGTGAGACTGCGTGTCAGAGGCTTGAACATCTGGGCTTCATAATCCAGCTTGTAATACTGCAGGTCACCGCCCGGCAACGAAACTTCCGCAGACAGCCGCTGCGATGCACCACGGTTGGCCAGGATGCCACGGTTAAGAGTGGATTTGCCCCAGAACAGGCTGGTGGTGATGTCCTGAAAATGGTCACCGTATTTATCAATAAAACCCTGCTCTGCAACGACATCCGATGTCAGCGGCATGAAGTCAATGGTACCCAGGGGGTAGTCACTACCACTGGCAGCCAACTCCCTGATGATATCCAGATCTTCCTGTCTCACATAATTAAGCGGCGGGATATTACCTCTGATGATCTCGCGCGGAGCCCAGGAGTTAGCTTTGACGGTCAAATCGCGCACCCCGATGTCGAAACCAATGCGTTCAATGTCGGAGATGGGGTAACCAAAGCTCATCTTGCCGCCGTACATGTCGGTGGTGTAGCCGGAGACATTGACGATGTCGTACTTGGTTTTCTGATAGTAGAGACTGAAACCACGGCTCACACCATCAACGGTAAAGTAAGGATCGTTGTAGTTGAAGTTGTAGCCGGTCTGGTAACGGTTGTGAGTAAAACTGAAGCCAACCTGTTTACCGCTGCCGAACCAGTTGTTCTGCTGGATGCTGGCGGAAAACAACAGTCCTGAATACTGGGCATAACCAATCTGCAGGCCCATGCTGCCGGACGGTTGCTCTTCAACGGTGAAATCCACATCCACCTGATCTGAAGTACCAGGAACTTCAGCGGTATCCACCTTCACTTCCTTAAAGAAACCCAGTCGCTCCAGGCGAACTTTGGAATGCTCGATCTGTGCTGTAGAGGCAGAGCCGCCTTCCATCTGCCGCATCTCACGGCGCAGCACTTCATCAATGGTTTTGGTATTGCCGCGGAAGTTAATGCGATTTACATAAGCACGCTTACCCGGGTCAATAAAGAAGGTTACCTTAACGGTTTTGTCTTCGTCGTTCCGCTCCGGGATCCCTTCGACCTTCGCAAAGGTGTAGCCCTCATTGCCCAGCCGCTGGGTGATGTATTCCGCTGAAGTAGTCATCAGGATCTGCGAAAAGGTCTGCCCCTCCCGCATAAGAATCAGGCGGCGCACGATGGCCTCATCAATAGCCGGATCACCGGCCAGATCCACCTCACTAATGTTGTAGATATCGCCTTCAGTAACGTTAACTGTGATAAAGATCTTCGATTTATCAGGACTGAGGGACACCTGCGTAGAATCGATATTGAAACCCAGATACCCACGGTCAAGGTAATAGGACTCAATCCGCTCCAGATCGCCTTTGAGTTTTTCGCGTGAATATTTGTCGTTACCACTGATCCAGGAAAACAAGCCGGTAGACTTCAGCTCAAACAGCTCAATCAGCTCTTCATCACCAAAGGCCTTATTGCCCACGATATTGATCTGTTTGATACGGGCAACAGCACCCTCGGTGATATTGATCTTAACCTTCACCTGGTTGCGCGGCAGGTCTTCTACTTCAATATCGACACTGGCACCGTAACGTCCTTGCGCAATGTATTCACGCTGCAGCGCCTGACTGATGCCCTCGAGGGTAGCGCGCTGGAAGATCTGACCTTCGGACAGGTTGTTGCTTTTCAGGCTGTCCATCAGACTTTCGGTCTTGATGACCTTGTTTCCTTCAATTTCAATAGCATTGATTGCCGGACGCTCTTTAATAACCAACACCAGCACATCGCCATCCCGTCCCATGGACACATCAGCGAAATAGCCAACCTTGAAGAGCTCACGGGTTGCGTTCTGAATATCCGTCTGAGTGACAACATCACCCACGCGGATAGGAAGAGCGCTGAAAACTGTTCCGGCAGAAACCCGCTGTAAGCCTTCGACACGAATATCATTCACACGGAAACTTTGTGCCTGCGCGGCGAATGACATCATCAGTACTATCAAGCAACAGAAAAATCGCATCGAAACTCGCTTCATATCATTGGTTCTAGTTTGGTCAGTAAGAAGTGGCAATGAGGCCTTCGGGTTATGGCTACAGCCGCATAATGTCGTTATATAGGGCCAGCACGCTTAATCCGATGACCAGAAACAGGCCAACCTGATAGCCAGCCATTTGTACTTTTTCTGATACCGGGCTGCCTTTTATTGCTTCGATCAGGTAATACAGCAGATGCCCGCCATCCAATACCGGAATTGGCAGAAGATTAAAAACCCCCAGAAAGATACTGAGTAACGCAAGGAAGGCTACGAAGCTTTCCAGACCACTCTCCGCTGAAGAGCCCGCCACCTTAGCAATGCTGATCGGCCCGCTCAAGTTTTTCGTCGAAATTTCTCCGAACAGCAGTTTTTTGACCGATAACAGCACAAAACCAGCAGTATCCCAGGTCCGCTCGACACCCGCGATAAAGGCTCCGCCTACGGAGTAATGGTTGTACCGGATCATCTCCTCCGGCCAGGGCTGAAACTGCAGAGCCACCCCGACGCGTCCCAGTGTTACATCGTTTTCGGTGACCACTTCCGGGGTGATGGACAAGGTCAGCTGCTCGCCTTCGCGCTCCAACAGCAATACTATCGGCTGACCAGGACGCTGTTTGACATACTCAATCCAGTCAGTGCCGGATGTCATGGCTTCACCGTCAGCCGCCAGCACCCGATCGCCCGGCTTCATCCCCGCAAGGTCCGCAGGACTGCCCGGTGTAACGGCCGCAGCCAGCGTATCGACTTCGGGAACGAAGAAGCGTAACCCCAATCCACCCAGCGGATCCGGCTCTTCAGCACCTTTCAGCCAGTTATCCAGCGCCACCTCTGAGTGATAACGCAGAGAAGAATCGGGGTAGCGCAGCGCTACGTGCATCTCGCCGCTTTCCCCGAGACGCCGCAACAACTGTTGATAAACCGCCTGGCGGGTGGGTGTGGGCACACCATCAATAGAGAGAATTTCCTGTCCGGCCTCAAGTCCTGCGTGAGCCGCCAGAGAACCCGGCTCCACCGAGCCAATGACCGGCGTAAAATCCCGAACGCCCGGTATCACCAGAGCCCAGAACAACAGAACAGCCAGGATGAAGTTGGCTATCGGACCTGCAGCCACAATAGCCATACGCTGCCAGACATTTTTACGGTTGAAGCTGCGATGCAGCTCTTCGGGAGGAACATCCCCCTCGCGCTCGTCCAGCATCTTGACGTAGCCGCCCANGGGAATAGCAGAGATGGCGTATTCAGTTCCCTGCCTGTCGGACCAGCGCAGGAGNACCTTGCCAAAACCAATNGAAAAACGCAGCACCTTGACGCCACAGCGCCGGGCTACATAGAAGTGACCAAATTCGTGAATGGTTACCAGCACGATAATCGCTACCAGAAACCATAAAATCATTTGCGCTACTGCCACAGACAACCTCGTTAGAGTGAGCCGATCACCGACATTGCCATGGCTCTGGCCTCGGAATCGGCGTTTTGGACAACATCCATTGATGCTGGTTCAGTGATTGGAAGACGCGTTAGAACACTTTCTATGACTTGTGAAATCTGATCAAAACGCAGGCGTCGTTGCAAGAATGCGGCCACCGCTACTTCGTTGGCAGCATTCAGAATCGCCGGGGCGGTGGCACCAGTTTTAGCCGCCTCCTGCGCCAGACGCAAGCAGGGGAAGCGCTCGTAATCAGGCGCGGTGAAGTCGAGCCGAGCGGTCGCAAACAGGTCCAGGCTGGTGACGCCGGATTCGATGCGCTCAGGCCACGCCAGCGCATGGGCTATGGGCGTCCGCATGTCCGGGTTGCCCAGCTGGGCCAGGACGGAGCCATCGATATATTCAACCAGCGAATGAATAACGCTCTGCGGATGGATGACAACCTGAATCTGCTCCGGCGGGACACTGAACAACCAGCAGGCTTCGATCAACTCAAGGCCTTTATTCAGCATAGTGGCTGAATCAACAGAAATTTTCTGACCCATGCTCCAGTTTGGATGAGCGCAGGCCTGCTCCGGTGTTACGTCACGTAATTGTTCGACAGGTGTAGTGCGAAACGGCCCGCCCGAGGCGGTCAGCAGAATCTTCCTCACACCGCTCTTCGTCAGCCCCTGCTCCCGATGGTCAGCGGGAAGACACTGGAAGATGGCATTGTGTTCGCTGTCGATCGGCAGCAGGGTCGCTCCATGTTCCGCGACTGCACGGGTAAACAACCCACCCGCCATTACCAGTGCTTCTTTATTAGCCAGGAGTACTTTCTTGCCAGCCTTGACCGCCGCCAGCGTCGGCAGCAGCCCCGCCGCACCGACAATGGCCGCAATGACCGTATCCACCTCGGCATGGGCGGCCACTTCCGCCAATGCATCGGACCCTTGCAGCACCTCGGTGGTACTTCCATGGCGAGCCAATGACTTCTCCAGCTCCAGGGCAGCCGATGGATCACACATCACCGCATAACGCGGCTGATATTGCAGGCACTGCCGGGCGAGTGCTTCCCATTGACGATCAGCTGTCAGCGCGAAGACGCGGTACCGATCCGGATGCCGGGATAGGACATCCAGCGTACTGATTCCAATGGAGCCTGTAGCCCCTAAGACCGTCACCTGCTGCATGATTTACCCCGGCCAGCCCGTGCTGAGCAGAGCGAGAGCGAAGACAGGTGCCGCAGCCGTAAGACCATCCACCCGGTCCAGCACCCCCCCGTGGCCTGGCAGCAGCGCACTGCTGTCTTTAATACCCCGATGACGCTTCAACATACTTTCGAAGAGATCGCCCAGAACAGATGCGAGACTCGCGGGCAGTATGATGGCCAGCAACATGAAGTAATTTCCGCCCACCAGCCCCCACACGACCAACGACAACAGAAAATTGAAGCAGACACCACCCAGAAAGCCTTCCCAGGTTTTACCGGGACTGACCGCTGGCGCCAGCTTGCGCTTACCCCAGCGACGACCTGCAAAGTAGCCACCTATATCTGCACATGCTACGACCGCTACAATCAACAGCACCAGCAGAGCTCCGTTGTCCTGGGCTCGGACGTAGATAAAACCCGCCCAGGTGGGGACGAGCACAAACAAACCCATCAGACCGCGTATTAGTGGATGCCGCCACAGGATGGCACTTGAAGGGAACCCCTGCACCAGCAACAGAGCCACTGCCCACCAGATACAACCGATAACCAGAACCTGCCGGAATTTTTCTGAGTTGATATGCGCCTCGACAGACCAGTCCGTCACCCCCAGGTACAGCCCTGTGAGGAAGGTGGCCACTGCCAGCAAAGCCATATAGCCGACACGCTGCCACGCCTGACTGAAGCCGGAGAGATTTGCCCACTCCCAGGCGCTCACCAGCAAGGCTACCGCGATAAAGATCGAGAACAGCGGAACAGGAAGATAGAAGAGTGCGCCCAGAAAGACAGCCGAAAGTATCAGTGCCGTGACAACCCGTTGCTTAAGCATCCTGACCTCCGGACACGCGGGCCTTGGCCACCTGCTCGCTGGTCAGACCAAACCGACGCTGACGCTCCTTGAATGCCGCCGCCGCTGCATGCAGCTCGGCACCATCGAAGTCCGGCCACAGCTTATCGCTGAAATAGAGCTCAGCATACGCAGCCTGCCACAACAGAAAGTTACTGATGCGAATCTCCCCGCCGGTACGTATCAGCAGATCCAGCTCCGGCAGATCGGCCATAGAGGTATAGCCGTGCAGAAGCTCTTCGGTAATGTCTTCTGTGGACAACCGACCGGCCACAGCTTCTTCGGCAACCCGCTTGGCAGCCTTGGCAATATCCCAGCGCCCGCCGTAGTCGGCTGCGATGACCAGGGTCGTCTTGCCATCCCGGGTCATTTCTTCAGCGGCTTGAATAGCTTTTTGAATAGCAGGGCTGAACCGGCTGCGATTGCCGATAACCCGCAGTCGTACACCTTTTTTATGGAGCTCGCGNGCTTCTTTTTTGAGGTACAGCAGAAACAGTGACATCAGGGCTTCCACCTCNATAGGNGGGCGCTTCCAATTTTCACTGCTGAAGGCAAATAAGGTGAGCACTTCGATGCCGAGCTCCTGGCAGGCGCTCATTACGTCGCGAATACGCTCAACACCGACTTTATGACCGGAGACACCGGCCATACCCCGCTGTTTCGCCCAGCGATTATTGCCGTCCATAATGATGGCCACATGGCGCAGGGTATTTGTGGTCACTCATAACTCCTGAGGAAAGCATCTTTCAGTTGATGATCGCATTAACAGCATGCATCGTCCCGAAAAGCCAGAACGGTTATCCGCCCAACCAGGTGGCTGGTCAGGCAGAACAAACAGACGCGGGAAATACCAGATGCATGCCGCGGGACCAGATCAGCGAAGCATTAAATCGCCATCAGATCCGCTTCTTTGGCTGCCAGAGCCTTATCAACTTCGGCAATGTATTTATCGGTTATTTTCTGAATATCGTCCTGTGCGCGACGCTCGTCGTCTTCGCTGATAGCCTTGTCTTTGACCAGTGCCTTGACGTCAGACAGAACGTCGCGACGCACATTGCGTACCGCAACACGGCCATTCTCAGCTTCAGCGCGAGCCTGCTTGATAAAGTTTTTACGCGTCTCTTCGGTCAGCATGGGCAAGGGGATACGAATCAGACCATTAGTGGTGGAGGGATTCAGACCCAGATCAGATTTCATGATTGCCTTCTCAATCTCCGGCACCAGGTTACGCTCCCAGGGGCTGATAGACAGGGTACGGGCGTCTTCCACGTTGATGTTGGCAACCTGACTGAGCGGTGTATCCGAGCCGTAATAAGACACGGTGATGCCATCGAGCAGACTCGGGTGGGCCCGGCCTGTGCGAATCTTGGAGAAGTTGCCAATCAGTGCTTCAACCGCTTTCTTCATGCGGCCTTCTGCATCTTTTTTGATGTCGTTAATCATCAGTTTTGTCCCTCTTCAATCAGGGTGCCTTCATTACTGCCAACCACAATGTTCAGCAGAGCACCGCTTTTGTTCATACGGAAAACACGTACCGGCATGTCATGTTCGCGACACAGACAGATTGCCGTCAGGTCCATCACACCCAGCTTCTTATCCAGCACTTCATCGTAAGTCAGACGATCGTATTTGGTCGCCGTAGGATCTTTCATCGGGTCTGCCGTATAGACCCCATCCACCTTGGTTGCCTTGAGGACAATGTCCGCCTCAACTTCAATGCCGCGGAGACAGGCAGCAGAGTCGGTGGTAAAGAAAGGATTTCCGGTACCGGCGGCAAAGATTACCACTTCACCGGAACTCAGAAAACGAATTGCGCGACGGCGGTCATAATGTTCAACGATGCCGCTCATGGGAATAGCGGACATCACACGGGAGGAAATATTGGAGCGTTCCAGCGCATCACGCATGGCGAGGGCGTTCATGACCGTAGCCAGCATACCCATATGGTCGCCAGTGACCCGGTCTAGACCAGCAGCGTTCAATGCGGCGCCACGAAACAGGTTACCGCCTCCGACAACCAGACCGACCTGAACACCGATACCTACCAGTTGGCCGATTTCCAGTGCCATTTTGTCCAGTACCCGAGGATCAATCCCGAACCCCTCTGCCCCCATCAATTCCTCACCACTGAGTTTCAGCAAAATCCGCTTGTACTTCTTTTCTCTGGGGCTTGGCATAGACTTAGACTCCGTAAGATGGGTGGGCGAAAAAATCACGGCAGTTTAACAGCAAAAAGAGGCTGAGTGGGACACTCAGCCTCTTTTAATGGGAGGTCTAACAACAGCAGAGATTAGCTTTTGGACGCTTGTACCTGGGCAGCCACTTCTGCAGCAAAGTCAACAACGACCTTCTCAATGCCTTCGCCCACTTCGAGACGTACGAAGCTTTTAACAGAAGCACCGGCATCTTTGGCCAGTTTGCCTACGGTCACTTCCGGATTCTTCACGAAAGGCTGGTCGATCAGGCTGGCTTCCTTCAGGAATTTGTTGATACGGCCAACCATCATCTTCTCTACGATCTCGGCAGGCTTGCCAGCCATGTCCGGCTGCGCACGGATGATGTCTTTTTCTTTCTCTACCAGGTCAGCAGGCATCTGGTCAGAGCTGACAACAGCCGGGTTAACAGCCGCTACGTGCATGGCGATATCTTTAGCCAGCTCTTCGTTGCCGCCTTCCAGCTGAACCAGCACAGCAATACGGTTGTTGAGGTGTACGTAACCACCAACCACACCGCCATCAACCAGCGCTACACGGCGCACACCGATGTTCTCACCAATTTTCTGAACCAGGGCTTCACGGGCATTTTCCAGCTCGCCTGCCATCAGGGCAGCCACGTCGGTCTGCTTGGTGGCAAATGCTTTGGCCACTACGCTGTCTACAAACGCCAGGAAGCCGGCGTCACGGGCAACGAAGTCAGTCTCGGAGTTAACTTCAACAGCTACACCATAGCTGTTGTCATCGGCTACTTTCACAGCAACCACGCCGTCTGCAGCAGTGCGATCAGCTTTTTTGGCTGCTTTCAAGCCGGAAACCTTACGAAGGTTCTCAATCGCCAGCTCGATGTCACCGTTGGCTTCGTTCAGTGCTTTTTTACACTCCATCATGCCCAGACCAGTACGGTCACGCAGTTCTTTTACCATTGTTGCGGAAACAGCTGTCATGGTTTTGTCCTCTGTCAGTATTCAAATTCGGATTTGAAAAAGGGGGCATAGCCCCCTTTTCATTGCATCTAGCAAAGCGCTTTACGCTTATTCAGCAGCGCCTTCTTCAGCGGCAACGTACTCGTCTTTGTTAGGTACAGCGGAAGCTGACTTGGCACCTTCCAGACAAGCGTCAGCTACTGCAGTCACGTACAGTTTTACTGCACGGATAGCGTCGTCGTTACCAGGAATAACGTAATCAATACCTTCAGGGTTGCTGTTGGTATCTACAATGCCGATTACCGGGATGCCCAGTTTATTAGCTTCCTGGATGGCAATGCGCTCGTGATCAACGTCGATCACAAACATAGCGTCCGGCAGGCCGCTCATATCTTTGATACCACCGATGGAGCGCTCAAGCTTCTCCATGTCACGGGTGCGCATCAGAGCTTCTTTCTTGGTCAACTTGGCAAAGGTACCGTCCTGGCTTTGAGTTTCCAGATCGCGCAGGCGACGGATAGAAGCACGGATGGTTTTGTAGTTGGTGAGCATACCGCCCAGCCAGCGATGGCTGACAAACGGCTGGCCAGCGCGTTCTGCCTGCTCTTTGATGGTTTTTTGAGCGGCGCGCTTGGTGCCGACAAACAGGATTTTCTTCTTCTGAGAAGCCATCTGCTGAATCAGCGCCAGAGCTTCGTTGAAGGCTGGAACAGTGTGCTCCAGGTTGATGATATGAATCTTGTTACGCGCGCCGAAGATATAACGGGACATCTTCGGGTTCCAGTAACGGGTTTGGTGACCAAAGTGGACACCAGCGGAAAGCATATCGCGCATGCTTACTGTAGGCATAAAATTTTCCTTTCGGGTTAAGCCTCCATATACCCCATCAACCAACCCTCAGCTCGCGCCCCAGGCACCCAGGTTTAATGTGTCGGTATATGTGTGACGTTAAGTGTGTTTTGCAGCGCCGGAGCGCCGGGCAAAGAGAGATTCTCTGCCGTTTTGACCTCTGAAAGCCGCCAATTTTCGTTGGACGGGCGAAAAGAGGCGCGCTTTATACCACACTTTACTGCGCAGATAAACAACTCTCTGCTTACGCGCGAACTTCCTGTCGTCTATGATGCCAAAGGTTCGGAAACGCACCCACAGACTTGTATACTAGTACACCTTAACCTCTAATATAGAGTCAGTTCCCAGTTAACCTTAGGTATATGTCATGAAAGAAACCTGGCGTTGGTTCGGCCCCCAAGACCCTGTCACCCTGCAACATATTGCTCAGGCCGGAGCCACCGGCATAGTCACCTCGCTCCATCAGATTCCCACCGGAGCAGCCTGGCCCATGGAAGCCATCATGGAACGCAAAGCCATGATTGAGTCCCACGGCCTGGAGTGGGCGGTCATTGAGAGCATCCCGCTCCACAACGACATCAAGACCCGCACCGGCAACTATCGCGAATACATCGGCAACTACCAGCAATCCATCCGCAACGTGGCTGCCGCCGGGATCTATGACGTCTGCTACAACTTTATGCCAGTAGTAGACTGGACCCGCACCAATCTCAGCTACACCCTGCCCAACAAAAGCCAGGCCCTGCGCTTCGAGATGAGCGATTTTGCCGCTTACGATGTATACATCCTTCAGCGGCCTGGCGCGGAAGCGGACTATCAGCCGGAGGTACTGGCCAAGGCCAAAGCCCGGCTGGATGCCATGAGCGACGAAGAAAAGGCGCTGCTTGAGAAGAACATCATCGCCGGCCTTCCCGGTGGCGAGGGCTCCTACGATCGGGACGGCATCCGCGCTGCGATTGATCAGTTTATCCAGATGGGCGACGAAGGCATGCGCGCCAATCTATTTGCCTTCCTCCGGGAGATTATCCCAGTAGCTGAATCCGTGGGTGTGCGCATGTGCATTCATCCGGATGACCCACCCTTCTCTCTGTTCGGCCTTCCACGGGTGGTTTCCACCGCAGATGACGCCCGCGCCCTGCTCAATGCCGTTCCCAGCCCCGCCAATGGCCTCACCCTGTGTGCCGGCTCCTACGGCGCGCGCTGTGACAATGATCTGGTCGCCATGGCCCGCGAATTCGGTGAACGCATTTATTTCGTCCACCTGCGCAATATAAAGAGAGAAGATGACGGCTCCTTCTACGAGTCTGATCATCTGGATGGGGACAACGATATGGTGGGACTCGTGGAAGCGCTGCTGGAAGAAGAAGATCGCCGCTCGAAGCAGGGCCTGAAGCTGCCGCAAATCAGTATGCGTCCGGACCACGGCCACCTGATGGGGGATGAGATCGGCAAACCCGGCATCAATCCCGGCTACTCCTATGCAGGCCGGATGAAAGGACTGGCCGAGCTGCGCGGTGTTATTCACGCGGTGTCGATCCTGCGCTCCCGCGCTGCTGCCGGCTGATCCCGGTTTCACGGCGGCTTCTGCAGTGTCTTGAAGCCGCTGCCTCCCCTGCTCCGCAGGCCGGACGCACCCTGCGTTCGGCCACTCCCAAGTTATCACTGTAGAACTCCGACCTTATCGTTTAGAATGTCGGCCTTTCTATCGCTATTGAGAGTTAGTGTTCACTCATGTCTGTGACTATCAAAACCCCTGAAGAAATCGAGAAAATGCGCATCGCGGGCCGTATGGCCGCCGAGGTGCTTGAGCTGATCGGCCCCTATGTGCAGCCTGGTGTGACTACCGCCGAACTGGACCGGATCTGCCACGAACATATCGTGAATGTCCAGAAGGCCATTCCTGCCTGCCTCGGTTACCGCGGTTTCCCCAAATCCATCTGTACATCCGTCAACCAGGTGGTGTGCCATGGCATTCCTTCAGAGAAAAAAGTGCTCAAGAACGGTGACATCATCAATATCGATGTAACGGTTATTCACGATGGCTACCACGGAGACACCAGCGCCATGTTCTTCGTGGGCACACCGGCCTCCCACGCCGAGCGCCTTGTGAAGGTGACTCAAGAGTGCATGTACAAGGCCATCGCGCTGGTCAAGCCCGGCTGCACCCTCGGCGACATCGGCCATGTTATCCAGCAGCATGCAGAAAGTAATTACTATTCGGTGGTGCGCGAGTACTGCGGCCACGGGATCGGCAAGGTCTTCCATGAAGAACCGCAGATTCTGCATTACGGCCGCCCCGGCACAGGGATGGAGCTGCGCGAAGGTATGTGTTTTACCATCGAACCTATGATCAACGCGGGCAAGCCTCACACCAAGTTGAAAAGTGATGGCTGGACCGTAGAAACTAAAGACGGCCGCCTTTCGGCCCAATGGGAGCACACCATGGTGGTTACCAAAGACGGGGTTGAAGTGCTGACCGCTCGCACAGGAGAAGTGTTTTAAATCATGAACCCTTCGGTGCCCTATTTCGAAAGGCCGCTGTTCTTCTTTGATCAAAGCCGTTTTCGTCGCGCCCTGACTGAAAAACCGATCATCACCGTCTTTAAGGACGCACTGGCAGCAGCCAACGGGCAATTCAATGCGCGCTTCTGCGAAGGGGAAGACATTCGCACCCTGGTATACGAGCGCGCCCTGTTCATCGACTGTATCCTGCACTACGCCTGGTATCAGTTCGAATGGCCGGAGGGAATCAGTCTGGAAGCCGTGGGGGGCTATGGGCGCGGTGAGCTTCATCCGTTCTCCGACATCGACCTGTTGATCCTCCACACACCTGAAGCGCTGCGCGTCTGCCGGGATAATGTCGAGCGCTTTCTTACCCTGTTATGGGACATCGGCCTGGAGATCGGTCACAGCGTCCGGACGGTTAAACAATGTGTGGAGATTGCACGCACCGACATTACCGTAGCTACCAATATCATGGAGTCGCGCACGCTGGTTGGCGATGAGCGGCTTCGTCCTGAGCTGCAGCAGCTCACCGCCCCTGATCAGCTCTGGCCCGCGGATGAATTTTTTCGCGCAAAATGGGATGAGCAGATTCAGCGGCACCAGAAATACAATGACACGGAATACAATCTCGAACCCAATATCAAAAATGCCCCCGGCGGCATCCGCGATATTCAGGTCATCTGCTGGGTAGCCAAGCGCTACTATCAGGTACGCACACTGCGTCAACTGCACGGCAAACATTTTTTCAATGAAGAAGAATTTTCCCTGCTTTACAGCGGTGAAGAATATCTGTGGAGAGTGCGCTACGGTCTGCACATGGTGGCCAAGCGGGCGGAAGAGCGCCTGCTGTTCGATCACCAGCGCGAACTCGCCAAGCTCTTCGGCTATAAGGACAACAGCGAAAATCTTGCGGTAGAGCAGTTCATGCACAAGTACTATCGTACTGTGCTGGCGTTGCGCGAATTAAATGATGTGCTCCTGCAATATCTACAGGGCGTGATTCTTAATAAGAATGTTACGCACCAGGTCGTTCCGATTAACGAACGCTTCCAGATTCGCGGTAATTATATTGAAGCCACCCATGAGGCGGTATTCGAAGAGACCCCCTCTGCACTGCTGGAAATTTTTGTGCTGATGGCTCAGCGCCCCGAGATCGAGGGCGTTCATGCGTCTACGATTCGCCTGCTGCGCGAATACCGCCACCTGATCGATGACAACTATCGCCGCGATCCAAAAAATACGCAGCTTTTCATGAAACTGATGCAACAGTCGTCCGGCCTGGTGGATCAACTCAAGCGCATGACGCGCTACGGCATCCTCGGCTTATACCTGCCGGAGTTCGGCCGCGTCACTGGCCAGATGCAACACGACCTGTTCCATATCTATACGGTGGATGCACACACGCTCAAAGTTGTGCAGAACATGTGCGACTTCCTGCTGCCTTCCGCCAAAGAGGATTTCCCGGTCGCAGCCCATGTCGTGAACCGTTTGCCCAAACTGGAACTGCTGTATATTGCCGGCCTTTACCACGATATTGCGAAAGGCCGCGGTGGCGACCACTCAACCCTCGGCGCCGTGGATGCAGAAGAGTTCTGCCAGCGCCACGGTATATCACCACGGGAAACCCGCCTCATATGCTGGCTGGTGGAACAGCATCTGCTGATGTCTGCGGTGGCGCAGAAGCAGGACATTTCTGATCCGGAAATTATTCATAACTTTGCCCTGCGTGTCGGTGATCAGTTACACCTGGATTACCTTTACTGTTTGACAGTGGCGGATATCAACGGCACCAACAAAGAATTGTGGAATACCTGGCGTGCCAGCCTCTTGCGCCAGCTGTATATGGACACCCGCCGCGCGCTGCGTCGCGGCCTGGAAAACAATATCGACAAGCAGGATCTGATCGAAGAAACCCAGCAGGCCGCTATCCGCAAACTGGAACGCAAAGGCATCAGTGCGGAGCGTTCCCTGCAGATCTGGGGCGATATGGGAGAGGAATATTTCCTGCGCGAAAGTATTCAGGACATTGCCTGGCATACCGCTGCCGTGGCAGACCAGCAGGACAACGCACCACTCATCCTGATCAAGAAAACCACCAACAAAGAACTCGCCGGTGCTACGCAGATTTTCGTGCGCAGNAAAGAACGGAAAAATGTGTTTGTCGCAGTAGCCTCCGCCCTCGATCAGCTGAACCTGAGTATTCAGGATGCGCGCATTTATAACTCAAAGTCCGGCTATACCATTGATACGTTCTTTGTGCTTAACCAGAACGGTGAGCCATTGGGCAATAACCCGGCGGTTCTGAAGAATATTCATAAAGCACTGCAGGACGAACTGCGCCTCGCAGATAATTATTCGGAAGTGATTACCCGTCGGACGCCGCGCCGCCTCAAATATTTTTCCATGCCGACGCGCACCTCGCTGAGTAATGACATGATCAGTGGTTACACCATGCTGGAAGTTATCAGTCCCGATCGCCCTGGCCTGCTCGCCTGCATCGGCCGGATCTTCCTGCAGTTCGGTGTGCAGTTACAGAACGCCAAGATTGCCACCCTCGGCGAGCGCGTTGAAGATATCTTCTTTATCACCGACAATCAGGGTTTTCCCCTCAGCGATCCGGATATGTGCGAACGTCTGCAGCGGGAAATCTGTGAGCAACTTGATCGTCGCGTTACCAGCCAATAGCTGACGTGGAATAGCGGCCGGACAGCCTGACTATCCGACCTTCACCCTACAACCAACGCGTCGGATGACATAGCGGCTGATCCGACCGACCAACGCCTGTGAAGTTTTGACATGAATCCGGACTTACAACAACTCCACCCTTACCCGTTTGAAAAGCTGGCTGCCCTGAAGGCTGCTGTTACAGCACCTGCGCAGCTTGCGCATATCGCGTTGTCCATCGGTGAGCCCAAACATGAACCGCCGGCATTTGTGTTACAGACGCTCGTGGACAATCTTTCTGCGCTGTCTCAGTATCCGACCACCAAAGGTTTGCCGGAGTTACGCCAGGCCATCGCCGCCTGGGCATCGCAGCGCTTCCAGCTGAAGCCCGGCAGTCTCGACCCGGAGCAGCATGTGTTACCCGTCAACGGCACGCGGNAAGCTTTATTTGCACTGGTGCAGACAGTCGTGGATCGCCATCAGACAGCGCCGCTGGTGGTAAGCCCGAATCCTTTCTATCAGATTTATGAAGGCGCAGCGATTCTCTCCGGCGCCGAACCCTTTTTCCTGAACTGCACGCCGGAAAATAATTTTATTCCCGACTTTGAAGCTGTAGATCCTGATATCTGGCGGCGTTGCCAGATCCTGTTTATCTGCTCACCAGGCAATCCTACCGGCGCGGTGATGAGCAGCGCGCAGTTCAAAACCCTGATCGCGCTGGCTGATCAATACGATTTTGTTATTGCGTCGGACGAATGCTATTCAGAACTTTATTTTGATGAACAACAACCACCCGCTGGTTTGCTGCAGGCATGTGCTGAGCTTGGACGCGATGATTTTGCGCGCTGCGTGGTATTTCACAGTTTGTCCAAACGCTCTAACCTCCCCGGCCTGCGCTCCGGATTTGTAGCTGGCGATGCGCAGCTTCTGAAAAGATTCCTGCTTTATCGCACTTATCATGGCTGTGCCATGCCAGTGCCGACTCAGCTGGCCAGCGTGGCAGCCTGGAAAGACGAGTCTCACGTGCAAGCTAATCGCAATGCCTATCGTGAAAAGTTTGATGCGGTATTGCAGATTCTTGATGGCGTACTTCCAGTCAGTATGCCCGATGCTGGATTCTATCTCTGGCCAAAAACCCCGCTTCGCGGCGAAGATTTTGCCCAGCAGCTGTTTGCCCGGCAGCATGTAACGGTGTTGCCCGGCAGTTATCTCGCGCGGACCAGCGGTGAGGTAAACCCCGGTGAAGATTATGTGCGTATGGCACTGGTCGCGCCGCTGGCGGAATGCATTGAAGCCGCTCAGCGCATCAAGGCGTTCGTGAAAAGTTTATGAGCAGTGTAAGAAATCTTAATAAACAGGAACGGGTAAACTTTATCCTGCAGCGCTTGCAGGAGCTTTACCCCGCTCCACCTATTCCCCTGCACCACAAAGACCCTTATACGCTGCTCGTGGCGGTACTGCTGTCTGCACAGTGCACGGACGAGCGGGTTAATCAGGTGACCCCGGCGCTGTGGAAACTTGCAGACAATCCCTATGACATGGCTAAAGTGCCGGTAGAAAAAATTCAGGAAGTCATACGCCCCTGCGGCCTGTCACCCCAGAAATCCAAGGCGATAGCAAAGCTGTCGCAGATTCTGATTGATGAACATGGCGGACAGGTACCGGAGGACTGGGAGGCGCTGGAACGCCTGCCCGGTGTGGGTCATAAGACGGCCAGTGTGGTTATGAGTCAGGCCTTTGGTCATCCGGCATTTCCAGTGGACACACATATTCATCGCCTGGCCCAGCGCTGGGGCCTGACCAACGGAAAAAACGTGACGCAGACAGAAAAAGATCTGAAGCGTTTATTTCCCAAGCACGCGTGGAATGATCTGCATCTGCAGATCATCTATTACGGCCGCGAACACTGCAGCGCGCGAACCTGTGACGGCACCCGCTGCGATATCTGTCGCACTTGCTACCCCACTCGCAAGAAACCCAAGATTGTGTTGAAAGCCTGAGTTGTAAGAGAGAACTGGTATGACGATAACGCTATACGGCATCAAGAATTGTGACACGGTCAAAAAGGCGCGGGATTGGCTGGCTGACCGGCAGATCCAATATCACTTCCACGATTTCCGCACCGATGGTCTGACGGAAATGCAGGTCAGGCAATGGATTGACGTGATTGGTCTGGAGGCGCTGGTCAATAAACGCAGTACCACCTGGAAAGCGCTGGATGAGTCGGCCAAGGCGGACTTTAACGAGCAGACAGCGGTATCGGTTATTGTTGAAAATCCCACCCTGATCAAACGGCCGCTGCTGGATACCGGCAAACAGCAGATGACGGGGTTCAAAGCGGCGGATTATGAGCGGGTGCTTGGGTAGGTATTGGTTGGGTTAGATGTGATGTGACGCGGTGAGTGACGGATTAGACATCCGGCCTTGATATGTAGATCGGTTTAACACGCAGCAGTGAATGTCGGATTACGCTTTGCTAATCCGACCTACGGTGTTCGATAGGGGGGTGGAGTGATACGCAGCTGTGGGTGTCGGATTACGCTGCGCTAATCCGACCTACGGTGCTCGACGTGCGGTTTGGGGTGGTGCGCGGCTGGGCCTGTCGGATTACGCTGTGCTAATCCGACCTACGGTTATGTGGACGCGCGGTATTACTTTTTATGTAGGTCGGATTAGACGCGCAGCGTCGTAATCCGACAAAAAAACAATTTTTATTCGTAAGCAATAGACAAAAAACTATTTTTATTCGCAAGCAATAGGAAAGACTATGACGACTCTTTATAGCCTCGGTCTCGGTGTCGGTACTCACAATGCTAAAGGTGAGTGGCTGGAAATCTTTTACGCACAACCTGTGCTTAATCCATCAAGCGACACCGTTACCGCTATTTCTAAAACCCTGAACTACACCGGTGGCAATCAGGCTATTGCCATCACACCAGACCAGGCGGCTGCGCTGGCCGATGCACTGGCGAGTGCCGGTGATGAAACCCAGGCTGCCGTTGCCCGCTCTCTGAGCAAGAGCCAGCAGCCGCTGGTGGCAACCCTGCTGGAAAGCGACGCAGGCCCCGCCAGCGTGCCAGAAGCTTATTTGAAGCTGCATTTGTTATCCCACCGACTGGTAAAACCCCACGGCACCAACCTGACCGGGATCTTCGGTGTGCTGCCTAATGTCGCCTGGACCAATCAGGGCGCTATTGATCTGGCAGAGCTGCCCGAACGTCAATTGCAGGCCCGCCTCAATGGTGAGCTGCTTGAAGTTGCCTGCGTCGATAAATTCCCCAAGATGACCAACTACGTTGTGCCGAAAGGCGTGCGGATCGCGCATACGGCACGCGTACGTCTGGGAGCCTACCTCGGCGAAGGCACCACCATCATGCACGAAGGTTTTGTGAACTTTAATGCGGGCACCGAAGGCCCGGCGATGATTGAAGGCCGCATCTCTGCCGGCGTATTTGTCGGTGCAGGCTCTGACCTGGGCGGTGGCAGTTCTACCATGGGCACCCTGTCCGGTGGTGGCAACATTGTGATCTCTGTCGGCAAGGAATCTTTGATCGGCGCCAACGCCGGTATCGGCATTCCCTTGGGCGATCGCTGCAAAGTCGAATCCGGTCTGTACATTACTGCAGGAACCAAAGTCGTTTTACTGGACGATAAAGGTGAAGAAGTAAAAACTGTGAAAGCGCGTGAGCTGGCTGAAGTGTCGGATCTGGTGTTCCGCCGCAATTCCATCACTGGACGCGTGGAAGCGGTCACCAACAAAAGTGCGCTGCAACTGAACGCGGCGCTGCACAGTAACTAACCGTCTTTGCATAACCTGCTCATGGCTGTCGATGTGGGTGGAGTTGTGTGAGGTCTAACTTCATCGTCGGATTACGCCGCGCTGCGGCTGATCCGACCAACATAAACATATCGGGAGACAGCTATGGGCGCCCAGTGGAAAGCAAAACACCGTGAGGCGGCAGCAAATGCCAAGGGTAAATTATTTACCAAACTGACCAAGGAAATCATGATTGCGGCGCGCAATGGTGCAGACCCCGACATGAATCCGCGCTTGCGTCTGGCAGTAGAGCAGGCGAAGAAGGCGTCCATGACCCGCGAGACACTGGAGCGGGCTATTAAGAAAGGTTCGGGCCAGCTGGACGGTGCCGTGAACTATGAAAAGGTTACCTACGAAGGTTTTGCTCCACATCAGGTGCCGGTAATTGTGGAGTGTCTGACGGACAATGTTAATCGCACCATCTCCAGCATGCGTGTGCTGTTCCGCAAAGGCCAGCTTGGTTCATCCGGCTCAGTCTCCTGGGATTTTGATCATGTGGGCTTGATTGAGGCCTCACCGACAAATGCGGATGCTGACCCTGAACTAGCAGCCATCGAAGCCGGCGCTCAGGACTTTGAGGCCGGTGAAGATGGTGCAACGCTGTTTATTACCGATACCACCGACCTCGACCTCGTTTGCCGTGCGTTACCCGCTCAAGGTTTTACGGTCGAATCTGCCAAGCTCGGTTACCGCCCCAAAAACCCTGTCAGTCTCAGCGGTGAAGCATTGGAAGAAGTTGAAAACTTTCTTGCGGCAATTGACGGAGATGATGACGTACAGGAAGTGTATGCAGGACTGTCAGATTAATTTGACGAGCATGCGTCGGATGACGCCGCTGCGCGGCTGATCCGACCTACAGGAGATGGATGATGCAAAGAATACCAACGCATTCAGTTTTAATCGGTTATATCACATGGATTGTGGGATTTATGGGCGCACACCGGTTTTATTTTGGAAAGCCGCTCACCGGTACCCTGTGGTTTTTTACACTGGGTTTACTCGGCATCGGCTGGCTGATCGATATCTTTCTGATCCCGTCCATGGCACGCGAAGCTGAGAGCCGTTTCCGCCCCGGTCCGATCGATTATTCCGTCGCCTGGATTCTGCTGGCATTTCTCGGCCTCCTCGGGGTTCATCGCATGTATATGGGCAAATGGATAACCGGTCTCATTTATCTGTTCACCCTGGGCCTGTTCGGTTTAGGCTGGCTCTATGACCTGTGGACATTGAACAGCCAGATCGACGAACGCAATCGCTATTAACTCCTGATGTAGGTCGGATTAGACGCCCCGCGTCGTAATCCGACCTACTGGGTATTGTTATCCTTTGCTCTCCTTCTCTTCAGTGTTTTCTTTTTGTTCTTCCACCTTCACGGCCAGTTGCGGCTGACGTATCTGGGTGATGCGATCATAGTCGAACTGGCTGAGAGTAAATGCCTGAGACTGATCGCTGCGTTTAACGAAGTAATTGTCATCCTGTTTCAGGAATTCGTATTGCAGCTCTCCGCCGGCTGCACCGACAGTGATAACAACCGGCTCGCCTTGAGGCTGCTGCTCCGCCACATTAATGATGCGCAGATTGGTCAGCGCATTAGCCAGCTCCTGCGCTTTTTCGGCATCAACCGTTACCTGGTCTTCACCCCCGTCAGCCTCCTTTGCTGTACCAGCCAATATCCATTCCTCGCCTGCCTTTTGCAGTTCGTAGTCGGGTCCTTTGATCTTCTGCAGGTCCTTCGCACCGAGCAGTGTTTTATCCAGCCATTCCAGGGGCGCTGCCGGCATGTCGAAGCTGTTCAGATTAACCGCGTAGACTTCTGAGTCATCTGGGCGGCGCGCATGGACCTTGCGGAATCCGGGTGAGGTTCCGAGCAATACTTCGCCCACTTTTTTGTCACCGTTGAACAACTGAAGCTTACGCTGGAATTTCTTCTCACCCACCTCGAAACGTTCGTGGCTTGATGTGGTGGTGGCAACCGGCCAGCGCACTTGCACGGCCTGCAGTTTATCCAGCAGCTCCGGCACCTTCTGATCAACGACCGGCAACTCGTGCAGATCCGGCAGCCGCCATTGATCTCCGGATTTCTGCAAGGTCACAGTGTTTTCTGCATCGGCAATAACCAGTTTATCAATTGCCGCAGATTCAAAACTCAGCAGAGGTTCATTGCTCGCCTGGGGCATGGACTGCTCTTTGTAAAAAAAGAGCACGCCAGCCAAAACGATTTGCGCCGCTAATAAACCCGCTAACCAGCTATGATATTTTTTCATCTCTTGCTCCTAGTTTGCGAGTAATTGTTGATAGCCTTTCTGACGTGAGCGGTTTATCTGATACCGCACTCCCGCCACAATCAATAACGCCAGCAAAGCCAGGCCGTAATTCAAATACTCCCAGAAGAGTTGCGTGCTGTGCTCCAAGGTCGGGAGGGTGCGGTTAAAATTGCCCCGCGAACGAATGCTGAGCAGACCCGCATCTTCCAGCGCCCAGTCGACTGTATTGGCCATCAACTGCAGGCTGTTGAGATAATCACCGCCGCCGGCAGCACTGGCCATCTGCAACAACTGGTCAGTCAGGAATTCGTTGGAACTGAACAGGATGATGCGCGCAGATTCAGGAGAACGTTCAATCACTCCTGAGACAGTGGGCGCAGTCTCCGCCGCATCCTCACCCTCTTTTACTTCAGCCTGATTCAGCAGCGGCGACGCTTTACCAGCGAAGTAGGAATCAAACCGGCCTGCCGACACCACACCAAGCAGGTGGGATTTCTGTTCGCCTTCTGGAACATAACGACTCATGGCACCACCATCGATACGCGGCATGACTTCGGTAGAGCTGGACAGCCAGGCATTGGGCGAGGAGCGCAGTAACTCGGTCACTTGCCGGCTCTGTTGTTTCTCCTGCTCAACAATGATCGGTGAAGCCCAGGCCATGGTGGTCTGCGGCAGGTTTGCGGTGATTGGGCTGTCATGACTTAAGCCATCGCCACGAATATCGACAAAGTAGGGATAATCCAGCATCCGGATTTCCTGCACCGTAAAGCCACCGATATTGCGGGCCACGGGCACGGGGAACGGCATATTCTGCGTATCCATCACCAGCTGGTTTTCGATACGCAAACCGTGGTGTTCCAGCCACTCCTGCAGTCCACTGGTCTGCAGAGCGATGTTCAGGCTGCGGTTGGACACATTGGCCGCATAAGGCGCAGTGGTCGCGATAACCGTACCGCCCTGCATCAGGAACTGGTCCACGGCGAAAAGTTGTTTTTCGTCGAGATTTTTAGGCGCGGCCAGCACCAGAATATCCGCCTGGCCCGATACACTGCCATCGCTCAAGTCTTCACTGATCACATTCAGTTCTGCACCGAGGAAGTTTTGCAGCTGAGTGAACTGAGCAGAGCTCATGCCGCCGAATTGATGATGCGCGGCAGGTTCAGGGGTAACCATCGCAACGGTTTTAGCGAAGCCGCTGGCGAATCGCTTGATGGCTGAGGACAGATTGCGCTCGAAGCTGGTCTCACTCAGGTCATCCAGTGGAATCTGTACCACCTGTTCTCCCTGCCCAAGCGTCAGGTAGAAATAAAAACGATCATCGCCGAACAGATTAGAGGCCATAGGCTGAAAGCCATAATCCTGCAGAATCTGCTGGCCTAGCGCGCCACCATTTGCGTCCGGGTCCAGAACATTCACCTGCAGACGGCCCTGTGATTGCTGCTGCATTTTTTCTACCTGAGCAGTGACGACCTGCTTGAACGCCTGCAGGGGCTGCGGCAGACGATCTTCCGCCGAGATGTACGCATTGAAGGTCAGCTCACCTTTCACGGTATCAAAGAGATTGCCGCCAGCCTGATAGGTATGCAGAACTTTTCTGATAGCGCGGGTGAGATCATGCTCGGGATTGCGCAGCTGTACATCAAGATCCCCTTCGCCACGAGCTTTGATTTCTATCAGTTCACGGAATCCCAGAACCTGATATTCATCGCCGTACTGCACCAGTACGTTGAAGTAAGAGTTCACCACGGATGCCTGATAGCGATCAGCCACTTGAAACGGAACCGGTTGAATGGCGTACTTCTGGTTGGCTTCTTCTTCAAGCTCCGGCTGGGTGACCGGATCAATAAATTCCACCCGCACGCGGCCATCGCTGACCACCGCATACTCCTGCATCAGGTCGCGCAGCTGCGGTACCAGCGGTGATAACAGCGGATGCGTTTTGCTGCTGAAATAGCCGCGCAGCAGCAAGGGCTCCTGTAGCTGCTGCAGGTACTCTTCAGTGGCCTGCGAGATGGTGTATTGGTTGCCTGCTGTTGCATCAATGCGCAGGCTGTTGACCTGCCCCAGCCAGAAATTTGCACCCACGGCATTAGCCACCAGCAGCGCCGTCATCACCCGCCAGCCGGTATGGTGTTCACGACTGCCGGTCAGTGCCCAACGCTCACGTTCCAGTGAGAAGGTATTTAACGTAAGGAATACAGCGATCAGGCTCAGGTAATAATAGAGATCGCGCAGATCAACCACACCTCGGGTAATAGATTCAAAGCGCGAGCCAGTGCCCAGCAGGCGCAGCCATTCTCCCGCCTGATTACCGAAGAAATCGGTGAGCGTTTTGCTGCCCAACAGATAGAAGATACCGCACACGGCCACCGCCGTAATCAGGCTCACGATCTGATTTTCGCTGCGGGATGAAACAAACAAACCGATGCTGAGATAAGCCGCACCCAACAGGAAGGTCGCCAGATAACCGGCCCACACCGGACCCCAGTCCAGATCACCGATGATGGCTACCGTGATGGGTAGAGGTAAAGTAATCAACAGCGCAATGGCCAGCAATGACAGACAGCCGACAAATTTACCCACTACAAAATGCCACAACGGCACCGGCTGGGTCAGCACATGTTCGAGCGTACCGGTGCGCCGTTCCTCACTCCACATACGCATGGTGAGTGTGCTGGCGAGGAAGATCAGCAACACCGGCATCCACTCAAATAGTGGACGCACATCGGCGATATTGCGCGAGAAAAACGACTCGCCCCAGAAGAAAATAAACAGGGTTACTGCGGCAAAGACCGCCAGGAAAAGATAGGCCACAGGTGAGGAAAAAAATAAGGTTATTTCCTTACCGGCAATGCGGCGAATGGTGCGCTTAGGCTGCATGGCGGACACCCTCCTTTTCTACAGCACCGGTTTGCTGATTGACTTCGCGGAACAATGACTCGAGGTCACGCACTTCGGCATGGAGCTGATACAGGTCTGCACCTGCACCGAGCACCGCTTTCGCCAGTGCGGCACTCACGCTATCCATGTCGGCTGACTCGGCAAGCGTTACACGGACGTGTGCTCTTGAATCCCCCGCAGTCTGCTGCTCAAACACTTCCACACCGGCAATCTGCGCAAGCGCACCAGTTGCGGAGTCGTCCAGCGGACTGGTGATCAGTTTCAGGTAGCGGCTCTGACGCAGGTTGTCCAGACGGGCATCAATAACCAGCTTGCCGCCGCGCACCATCAAGACACGGTCACAAAGAGCGTCGACTTCCTGCATGATGTGGGTGGAGAGGATGACCGTGGCTTCCTTGGCCAGCTCGCGGATCAGTTCACGCATCTGCAGTGTCTGGGTCGGATCGAGACCATTGGTAGGTTCGTCAAGGATCAGCAGGCTGGGCTTGCCCAGAATTGCCTGGGCCACGCCGACCCGCTGTTTATAACCGCGCGACAAGGTCGCGATGGGAGCGAGTAATTTGTCGCTGATGGCGGTGGCAGTGAGGGCGCGCTTTATCTCCGCCTGTTTTTCCACGCCCGTCAGGCCTTTGAGGGACGCCGCATAATCCAGGTAATCCGCCACGGTCATCTCCGGATACACCGGCAGACTTTCCGGCAGGTAACCGATTTTCTGCTGCACTTTTTTCAGCTGCTGGCCGAGGTCCGTCCCGTCCATTGTGATCTGGCCGCCGCTCGGCTCGAGGTAGCCACTGAGCATCTTCATGATAGTGGTTTTACCGGCCCCGTTATGGCCAAGCAGACCGACGATTTCACCTTTTCCGATTGAGAAGGTCACACCGTCTACCGCAACAAAATCGCCGTAGGTGCGCCTCAGAGATTTTACGTCAAGCATAAAGCCCTCCATAAATAGACGTAAGTAATGGAGACAAAAGTAAAAATAAATTTAATTAATTTTTACGCGAAACTGCGGCGGATACCGTGCGGCTTTGAGACGGCAGATAGTCAAGGTATACATTGTTATTTTTCCTGATTATCGGGATTTTATTTCGTTCAACATGCACAAAATGAAATTAGCGCCGCTTAGATAGGGACGCTTTTTAAAAGTTCAAGAGTTGTTTCTTGCTCGCTTTTTATATGCAGGGTGGCAAAAATTGGCTCAACTTTTTTACGGGTGATATTGATTTCCGGTGGTGGATTATTTTGTTCGGGGATGATTGAGTTTCGAGCGTCGAATTATGGTGCGGAATGTCGGATTACGGCGTTGGACGCCTAATCCGACCTACGGGGGTGCGTATAGTTTGTCAGGAGAAGCCGGGAGTTTTTTTGAGTTGTGTGGACGTGTTCGCAGGTGGAGTGTGAAAAAAATTTATGAGTTTCAGCCATTGAAATTTTTCCCTGTTGCCTTAAATCAGCTAATGCCCCGGGTCTCTGTGAGAACGGGGCGCTGAGAAACTGACTGTATTTTTTATCGCTTCTTAACGGAGGATATGGTTATGAATACAATTGATCTCACCCCTCTCTATCGCAGCAGCATCGGTTTTGATCGACTGGGTGCACTGCTGGATACTGCGCTGCGCGCTGAACAGGCTTCTGCCGGTTATCCCCCGTACAACATCGAAGTCGTTGGTGAAAACCGCTACGGGATCACCCTGGCCGTTGCTGGTTTCGACCGGGACGAGCTGGATATCCAGGTAGAAAAAGGCGTATTGACCGTCCGCGGCAAAAAATCCGAGGAAGGTAAAGAAGGGCGCAAGTATCTGTACCAAGGCATCGCCACTCGCGCATTCGAGCGCAAATTCAATCTGGCCGATTACGTCGAAGTGACTGGTGCCGAGTTAACGAACGGTCTGTTGACTATCAGTCTGGTGAAAGAGATTCCGGAGGCGATGAAACCCCGAACTATCGCCATCACCCAATCCGGCAATGTGCTTGAACACCAGACCGAGAAAGACAAGGCTGCTTAACCGGACCGGCATTAAACGCTGCCGGAATCTGGCGGGGCGACGGCAACTGCCGTCGCCCATTTGGCTTACCCTGTGCCTGCCTCCGTCCCCAACGCCATTCTTTATCGAGCCAGCCTGCCAAAGCTGGTAGAATCGCGGCCTTTATTCCGGGTAAATCCCTACAGGAAGCCGCGTTATGACCTCTTTGTCCCCTACCCTGCAACTCGCTGTTGATCTTATCCGTTGCCCCTCGGTCACTCCCGAGGATGCTGGCTGTCAGGAGATGATGATCCGCCGCCTGGAAGCCATTGGCTTCAGGACTGAGCGTCTGCGCTTTGGTGATGTGGACAATTTCTGGGCGGTACGTGGGGAGACCGGTCCCCTGCTGGCCTTTGCCGGTCATACCGATGTCGTGCCCACCGGGCCGGAGGCCAACTGGAATAATCCGCCGTTTGCGCCGAAGATCATTGACGGCATGCTGCATGGCCGCGGCGCAGCTGACATGAAAGGCTCCCTGGCGGCCATGGTCGTGGCCTGTGAAAATTTTGTGGCGAAGCATCCCGATCATCGCGGCCGCATCGGTTTTCTGATTACCAGCGATGAAGAAGGACCTTCCATCAATGGAACCGTCAAGGTGGTTGAGTGGCTCGAAGCCAGAAACACCAAGATCACCTGGTGCATCGTCGGCGAACCCTCCTCTACCCGTCAGGTCGGTGACGTCATCAAGAATGGCCGGCGCGGCTCTCTGGGGGGCGTACTGACGGTGAAGGGTATTCAAGGGCACGTGGCCTACCCGCATCTTGCTGACAATCCTATCCATAAACTGGCTCCGGCTCTTGCCGAGCTGGCGGCTGAGCACTGGGATGACGGAAACGAATTCTTCCCCGCGACCAGCTTTCAGGTATCTAACATCAATGGCGGTACCGGCGCGACCAATGTGATTCCCGGCAGTGTTGAGGTGGTATTTAACTTCCGCTTCTCCACCGAAGTGACCGATACCATCCTNCGCGAGCGTACTCAGGCAATCCTTGATAAACATGGATTGAACTACNACCTCGCCTGGACCCTCAGCGGTCAGCCGTTCCTGACACCGCGTGGCGATCTGGTCAACGCCGTGGTGGCCGCGATCAAGAATGAAACCGGCCGCGATACAGAGCTCTCCACCTCCGGCGGCACGTCGGATGGCCGTTTTATCGCTCCCACCGGCGCCCAGGTTGTTGAGCTGGGTCCGATTAATGCAACCATCCATAAAGTGGATGAATGCATCAGCGCAGCGGATCTGGATACGCTGACAGGCATTTACGAAAAGACCCTGGAGAATCTGCTGGTCTGACTTCCATTTTTTATTAAGGCAGCTTTCTGTGCAGCGTTACTGGCAATTTGTGAGTTCATCCTGGCCCCTGCTGGCTTTCGGTTTCGTCAGCATCTTCTGGGGCAACCTCGGACAGTCTTTCTTTATCAGCTGGTACGGAGCGAGCATTCAGCAATCCCTCGGCTTGTCTGCCGGTACTTACGGTACCGTGTATTCAGTCGCTACCCTGCTCAGCAGCCTGATCATCATGGCATTTGGCGGGATGATTGACCGCTGGCCGCTGCGTCGGTTTGCCACCCTGGCAGCCCTGGGGCTGACTGCGGCGTGCCTGACACTCGGGGCGGCCCATAATCTGATACTGCTGTTTATTGGATTTTTTCTGGTGCGGCTGTGCGGCCAGGGACTGCTGCCACACACGGCACAGACCACCATGGCCCGCTACTTTGACAACCACCGCGGCAAAGCGCTGAGCATCTCAGCCAGCGGCGTGCCCGTGGGTGAAGTGGTGCTGCCGCTGCTGGCCGTGGCCCTGATCGCCGCCGTAGGCTGGCGTGAAAGCTGGTGGATTCTCGCCCTGAGCGTTCCTTTTATCTATCTGCCGCTGATCTACGGCCTGCTCCATAAAGCACCCATTAATGCCAACGAAGCGCCACTGAACTCCTCAAAGGCCCATCACACCACCAGTCAGGGGCGCCGGGAGATGCTGCGTGACTACCGGTTCTGGCTGGCGCTGCCGACCGTGGTGTCCGGGCCGTTTATCCTGACGGGTATCTTTATTCACCAGGGCTTTATCGTTGCGCAGAAACACTGGGACCCGCTGTGGCTGGCCAGCTGTTTCGTGGTTTATGGCATAGTCCATTGGGTCAGCTCGATGATCGCCGGTGTACTGGTCGATCGTTTTACTGCGCGCCGTCTGCTGCCGGTGATTATTCTTCCACTCGCTGGTGCACTGTTAAGCCTGGCGCTGCTGGAGGGTGCCTGGGTAGCACTGCTGTTCATGACCCTGCTGGGGATCAACATTGGTATCAGCAGCCCGGTCACCGGGGCATTGTGGGCAGAGGTGTACGGCACTGGCAAACTTGGCTCCATTCGCTCTTTGATGACATCGCTGAGCATGATTGCTACCTCCGCCTCCCCCATTATGTTCGGCCTGCTGATTGATGACGGTATCGGTGTAAGCCTGCTGTTTGGCGCGGCAGGTGGCGGAGTGATTCTGGCAGGTATCCTGGTGCTGTTTTCTTACCCGCGATTCAACAAGGACAACTCACATGCAGTGGGCTAGGAAGGTTTTATTCTGGCCGGTATTCCTGCTCGGCCATTTACTCGCGGTGAGCCTGCTCGCCTGGCATTTGCTGGCGCAGGTTAATTTTGTCTATCCCCTCGGCTACCGCCTGCTGAACATCGAGCAGCACATTCAGGAATTTGGTCCGTCAAATCGCTATAAACAGGACTTTGCGCAAACCACACCCGCTGAACATCTGGATCTCTTTGCGCAGATTACCCGTGCGGTACAAAACCATGGCCAAGGGCTGGCGGAGATCAGCTACCGGCTGCCCGACGGTACTACAACACTCCTGATGCGCAATGCAGAGGTAATTCATCTGCAGGACGTGGCAAATCTGATTGATGTGTTTTATGGAGCCGGGATTATCGGTGCATTGATCTGGATGGTGCTGCTTGGCATTGCCTTCAAGAAACAATTTTCACTTCCGCCACTGAAAAAAATTCTGCTGGGTTTTTTAACCAGCATCATAGGAATCACTCTTGTTATATTTATCACCGGTCCTACCAAGGTTTTTTATTGGCTTCATGAACAAATTTTTCCTGATGAACATGAATGGTTTTTTTATTATCAGGATTCTCTGATGACCACCTTGATGAAGGCACCGGATCTGTTCGGTTTTATCGCTGTCATCCTGGTGATACTCATGATGCTGCTCTGGAGCTTAACCATCTGGGGCATGATCAAACTGCTCCCATCCCTCGCACAACAACTGCCTCAATCTTCTCAGAAAAAACGCAGGAAAAAATAACGCTGCGCTTATCCTTTTCTCATCATCTTCACGCGAAAAAAGTCTTTCTGAACGGATTATATGAAAATTATTTTCATCACCCGTCAAAAAGATTTCATCAGATAAATTCATATTTTTTTAATTGATTAACGAGAAGAGACGACGCAGAAAGCGATGGTAATGCGTCAGTTATCGGAACTGGTTGGCGATATAGAATGTTTGTCACCTTATACAATATCCATATTAGCATATTATATTGACAATAATTTGCCCCCCCGATATATCGATGATTCGATCATCAGTCAGTTAATTTCCTTCCAAGCAGTAGGCTGATCTCGAGCAACTCCTGCTCGCAATGAGCGGGTATTTCAACATCTTCCTCATCTATCCATAACTCTCTTCAAATGATTTGGAGACCAATAATGAAACTTTCTATCGTGCAATTTGTGACGGTTAATTCTTCAGGAGGTAACGAGCAATGAAGCTTCCGAATGTAAAAAAACTAGTCGGCAGAAGTTTAATTGCCGCAGGATTTGCGGCGCTGTGTTCAGCCGCCGTCAACGCGCAGACACTTACTTCAAATTCTACGGGCACTCATGACGGATTTTTCTATTCATTCTGGAAAGATTCGGGCAGTGCAACCATGACATTGCACTCAGGTGGTCGTTACGCTTCGCAGTGGACCAACAACACCAATAACTGGGTAGGCGGAAAAGGCTGGAACCCCGGCAGCAGTTCCAAGGTGGTTAACTATTCCGGTTACTACGGTGGTGCCAACAATCAGAACACCTACCTCGCACTTTATGGCTGGACCAGAAGTCCGTTGATTGAGTACTACGTTATCGAAAGCTACGGCTCGTACAATCCGTCTTCGTGTAACGGCGGTGTTGATTACGGCAGCTTCCAGAGCGACGGCGCCACCTACAACGTGCGTCGCTGTGAGCGGGTGAATCAGCCTTCCATTGAAGGTGACCGAACCACCTTCTACCAATACTTCAGCGTCCGTTCGCCCAAGAAGGGTTTCGGCAATATCTCTGGCACCATCACCTTCGCCAACCACGTTAATTTCTGGCGCAGCAAAGGCCTGAACCTCGGCAACCACGACTATATGGTAATGGCGACCGAGGGTTATCAGAGCAGCGGTAACTCTGACATTACTGTCAGCGAGGGCAACAGCAATCCCGGCGGCAACAGCTCCGCTAATAATTCTTCCACCGCCAGCAGCACTGGCTCGAATGGCGGCGGCATTACAGTCCGCGCGCGCGGCACTACCGGATCTGAGCAGATCGTACTCAGAGTCGGTGGTACCAGTGTTCAGAGCTGGACCCTGACCACCAGCTATCAGGATTATGTCTACAGCGGCTCAGCCTCCGGTGACATCAACGTTGAGTACATCAACGACAGCGGTGACCGCGATGTGCAGGTGGATTACATCCGTGTGAACGGTGAGATCCGTCAGGCCGAAGATATGGATTACAACACTGCTTACTATGCGAACGGCGCCTGCGGCGGCGGGGGCAACAGCGAGATGATGCACTGTAACGGTGTAATCGGCTTTGGCGATACCTCGGATTGTTTCAGTGGCAACTGCGGTGCCAGCACTAACAGCAGCACGGGTACCACCAGCAGCACAGGCGTTACCAGCAGTACCGGCACCACCAGCTCTACTGCCGCCAACAGCAGTGTCAGCACCGGCGGCCAGTGTCAATGTAACTGGTACGGTTCGCTTTATCCGCGCTGCGTCGAAACCCAAAGCGGCTGGGGCTGGGAAAACTCTCAGAGCTGCATCAGCGACAGCACCTGTAACAGCCAGCCAAGCGATGCCGGCGGCGTCGTGTGTAATGGCAACGGCAACTCCAGTTCTGCAGGCGTATCATCCAGCACTGTCAGCTCCACGCCGGTGAGTTCTTCTTCATCCAGCAACGCCACCAGTTCCAGCCCGAACGGCACGCTGGTCTATGCCGTAAATGCGGGCAGCACCTCCACCGCTACATTGAACGGCGTGACTTATCAGCCGGATCGTTTTTCCTCCGGTGGCCAGACTCAGGTAATCACGGACCCGATCAGCGGCACCGATGAAGGAACTCTTTATCAATCAGAGCGCTATGGCAGCTACCGTTACGACATTCCTGTGTCGAACGCGACCTACAGTGTGTTGCTGCATTTTGCGGAAGTCTTCCACAATGCAGCAGGTGCACGGGTATTCAATCTCAGCGTTGAAGGCCAGAACATCCTCTCTGATTTCGACCTTTACCTTGCTGCCGGTCACGACGGAGCTTATGACAAACTCGTGGAAAATATCGCAGTTACAGATGGTCGCCTGACCATTGAACTGGAGACTCTGGTGGATAACGGCACGCTCAGTGGATTCGCCATCTTCTCCAATAACGGCGGAACCTTTGAGGGCGGTGCAGAACCCGAGTGTACCGCTGCTGAACGCCAGACACCGACACCCATCGACTACAACCAGGCGATAACCCGGCCGGAACAGCGCAACCCGCCATCAGGTCCGTTCGGCTACGCCATTGAGCATGCAACACAAACCTTGCCGCATCACACTATTTATCGCCCGGACCTGTCCCGTGTCGATAATATCCCGATCGTGGTCTGGGGTAATGGTGCCTGCTCGACTGTCGGTACCGAACAGGCAGATTTCCTGCTGGAGATTGCGTCCCACGGTTATCTCGTCATTGCCAATGGCGGACCATTCGGCTCCGGCAGCAGCGATCAGCATGGTGCTGAACTGATCCAGGCGATCGACTGGGCCATCGCCGAAAACGGCCGTCAGTGCAGCCCTTTGTATGGCAAGCTTAACGTTGAAAAAATTGCGACTATGGGTTGGTCCTGCGGTGGTGGCATGGCGCACTTCGCAGCGGTGGACCCACGGGTTGATACTGCGGTGGCATTGAACAGCGGTCTCGGCATTTATGGCGACCGGTTCAACTACTATCCGCGTCTCCACTCACCGCTGGCAATCTTCAACGGCGACTCGCGGGACGTGGCTTACAACCCGGGCCTGCAGCAGTATGACGAGGTCAATCACGTGCCCTTCTATCACGCCAACTATCCTATCGGTCATGGCGATGCTTACTTCCAGGACAACGGCGGGGAGTTCGGTATCGTGGCGGTGGGCTGGCTGAACTGGATGTTGAAGGATGACCAGAGCGAGTCCGGCAGAGGTATGTTCATCGGCAATAACTGCCGCCTGTGTCGTTCGCCCTGGGTGAGCAAACACAAAGGATTCTAAGCGGGATTGATGCTTTGTGTTAGATAAAAAATTCTCCATGGTTTCGGCCATGGAGAATTTTTTTGGCGTTCACTGAAACGCAGATTTACTTTTCGTCAAGGTCGCGCTGTCAACGCCGCGATTTTTTTATCACGTCATAAGCCTTCTGAATTTCCTGCGAACGCTCGGTCGCTTCCTTGATCATATCCTCCGGCATGCCCTGGCCAATCAATTTGTCGGGATGATATTGGCTCATGAGTTTCCGGTAGGATTTTTTTATCTCTGCATCACTGGCAGTTGGGCTTACACCTAAGGCTTCATAGGCCAGCGTCACTTCATCAGCACGGGGCGCCTGCTGCGCACGCTGAAAATGTTCATCATCACCAAACGCATTTTGCGCACGAATCATGCGCAGTATCTGCTCGAAGATAAATGACGAAAAACCCAGTTTTTCCGCCACCTGCCGCAGAATCTGCTCTTCGTTTGGGTGAAGTTCGCCATCAGCCATCGCCAGGTTGATCAGATAAACCAGCAGCATCTGCACCAGGTTCGGACTGCGACTGCTGTGGTATTTGAAATCGCGCAACACATTATCGAGATTAAAGATGGGCTCCGCTCCGACCTTAAACAGACGGATGGCTTCACGCTTGTGATCTGCGCTCAAACCCATTTTTTCCATCAGGGATTCTGTCAGTTTTATTTCCGTTTCGGTTATCCGCCCATCCGCTTTGGCGATGTGTCCCAGCAGCATGAACAGCGTGTTGAAAAAACTGGTCTGTATTGCCTGCAACTCTTCCGGCGATACGTGCAGCGTCCGCTTCAGAGCACGATCAAACAGATGGCCGATGATGACTCCGATAATCGCCAGCAAGGGTCCACCTGCGGCAAAGCCCAGCAGGCCGCCAATAATTTTTCCGATCATAAATAAGCCTTGGTTGTACAGATAAACAATTTAATGGAAGCTCTGGTGGTTCACGCCGATCAGGAACTGCAAGACAGCATCGAGCAACCTGCCTTATGACGTGCCCATTCTGGTCGCCGGGCAAAATAATGCTGGTTGTGCGGCTGTTCATCGTAGGGATGACGCAGCAGCGCCAGCAGATTTTCCACTTCAGAAAAATCTCCCTCGCTCGCTTTATCGATCGCCTGCTGCGCAAGATAGTTACGCAATACATACTTGGGATTGGTGGCGTTCATCAAAACTCGCCGCTCTTGCGGTGTAGTGCCCTGCAGGATGTAATCCTGTATCAACCGCTGACGATATGCCTGCAGCCAGTCCACCAGCGGTTGCAGTTTATCCGGTGCCGGCATTTGATAAAACGCCTCAGTCAGTGGCGCGATCACCGTTTCTGCAGGAGCAGTCAAGTGTTCCTGCTCCAGCTGCAGATCAACATCGGCAAGGCGGCGATAAAAAATAGTCATGTCAGTTTCGGTCAACTGCAACACACGCTGCAGGTCATCCACCAGTCCCGTGTCCTGCTCACGGAATTCACTCAGCCCGAACTTGCCGGCCATATCCTTCTGCCAGCAGGCCTCATACTCGCGGCGGTACAGATCCAGTGCTGCCTCGAGGGGTTCGACATCATTCACGAGCGGATAAATAGCATTACCCAGCTGAGCCAGATTCCACATAGCGATCCTCGGCTGATTGCCGAAGCGATAGCGACGGCCCTGCGCATCCGTGGTGTTAGGTGTCCAGTTGGGATCAAAGCCTTCCAGCCAGCCATACGGGCCATAATCAATGGTCAGTCCGAGGATCGACATATTGTCGGTATTCATTACGCCGTGCACAAAGCCAACCCGCATCCAGTGGGCAATCATCTGCGCGGTCGTGCGGCAGACTTCTTCAAACCAGGCCACATAGCTCTGCGGACCGGGTGCGCCGAGCTGTGGGAAGTCGGTGCGCAGGGTGAAATCCACCAGCTGCTGCAAAACATCCAGCTCGTTCCGCGCGGCAAAAATTTCAAAATTACCGAAGCGCGTAAAGCTGGGCGCAACGCGACACACCACGGCACCAGGCTCCCATTGAGGATTGCCGTCGTAAAACATATCGCGCCTCACTTGCTCCCCGGTAAGGATGAGACTCAGAGCCCGTGTCGTCGGCACCCCCAGATGGAACATGGCTTCGCTGCATAAAAATTCCCGCAGCGATGAGCGCAGCACCGCCAGCCCATCCGCCGTACGCGAGTAAGGTGTTGGGCCCGCGCCCTTCAGCTGCAGGGTCCAATGCTCGCCTTGCTGATTAACCACTTCTCCCAGATTGATGGCCCGGCCATCTCCCAACTGCCCCGCCCAATGACCGAACTGGTGGCCACCATAACAGCAGGCGTAAGGGTCCATGCCGGGCAGCAGGCGATTGCCCGCAAAGACCTGCGTGAAATCATCGGTAAGGCATTGGTCCGGGTGCAGATCCAGCAGCTGAGCCACCTCCTGCGCAACAGCCACCCGCTGCGGCTGGCGCACCGGCGTAGGACTGACGCGGGAATAGCAGGCACCGCTGACCTGACGGCGGGTGTTATCCGTGACAGGATCTGCGGGCAGCTCACGCACAAAGCGATTGTCAAAGCGCAGCTGCTCGAGTGTCAGCAAGGAGGAGGACTGGGATGGCGGATGTGACGGCATAAGTCAGCCTCTGTAAAGAAATGAAAAAAGTGCGCTCTCTATTCCGTAACCTGATGTGTCGCCAGGGAGTTCGCAACTAGGACAAGCGCCAGAGGGACAAAGCTCGCAGGGAGAATAATCCCAATGTGGGGTTATTTCGCACTGATGCAAGCAAGCTGGCACAAATAAAACCCTGCTGCTGTTCGTTTCCAGCTGACTATTTTACAATCGGTTCACTTTCAACGTCGCCCGGCTAACTGGTGCTCCAGGATTCACGACTCATTATGTCCACTGTTCTGCCCGAAAACTCTATTGCACGCTGGTTGTTAGTCTTCATCCTTATCGCCGCTATTTATTTTTTTGGTGGCTTCGTAGTTCCGGTCCTCGCCGCGCTGATCATCGGCTTTGCCAGCTGGCCGCTGTACGAACGCCTGCTTGAGGCATGTCATCGCAACAATGTCATGGCAGCAACCATTGCCCTGCTGGTCATCATCACGGTTCTCGTTATTCCTATCGCACTTGCCTTCTCCTACGCCATCGAAGAAGTAAAGATCTGGATGGAATGGCTCGTCATCGCCAACCGCGAAGGTGCGGCGGCCCCCAACTGGATTGGCGCCCTGCCGATAGTGGGCGACTGGCTGACCAACTACTGGAATGAAAATCTGGCCAACCCTCACGACCTCGGCGAACTGGTACAGCTTTTCAGCGGCGAGCACATCGGTAATATCTATCGCTGGCTGCTTGCTCTGAGCGGCAAGGCATTCAGCCTGGTGCTCACGCTGCTGTTCATGCTCATCACTCTGTTTTTCATCTACAAAGACGGTGTGCGGCTGGTCGCACAGGTGGACAAAGTGGGCGATCGGATTCTGCCAGTGCACTGGCAACGTTTCTCCCGTGTCGTACCTGCCACGGTGAGTTCAACGGTAACAGGTATGGGATTGATCGCTCTCGGCGAAGGCGTGGTACTCGGCCTTGCCTATGCTATAGCGGGCGTTCCATCACCAGTAGCTCTTGGTGTGCTGACAGGTTTCATGGCGCTGATACCGGGCGGCGCCCCTCTCGCATTCACCATGGTGTCGCTGTACCTGATCGGTTCCGGTGACACGGTCGCGGGTATAGGTTTGTTTATCTGGGGTTCAGTAGAATTATTTATTGTGGACAAAACCCTGCGTCCGCGTCTGGTTGGCGGCCCGATTAAACTGCCCTTTTTACCCACGTTTTTTGGTCTGGTCGGCGGGGTTAAAACCATGGGATTCGTCGGCCTGTTCGTCGGCCCGGTACTGATGGCAATTCTGATCGCCATCTGGAAAGAATGGCTCCATCACATCGACCACAGCCAACGATCGGAAGAAAACTTGTAAGGGTTTGATGCCGAAGAAGATCTATAGATATTCTTAGATACGAACCTGCACACACAGAGCAGAACGGCAGAGGGCCCTGCGGGACACGCCGTGAATACATCCCTGTAGGCTCGGCACCGGCATCCATGCCGGTGACGGTCCCGCAGGG
>Ga0065721_10004357_pt1 | contig 71421 bp, 78 predicted proteins | sample Mesricmetagenome_FD_59108 | JGI IMG/M metagenome (GOLD analysis project Ga0065721, IMG submission 59108) | Mesophilic microbial community from rice straw/compost enrichment Sample: eDNA_1 v2 (version 2) | ecosystem: Engineered > Solid waste > Grass > Composting > Bioreactor | place: USA: Davis...
TTCCTTTGCGGACGCTGCGAGGCCGGTAATCAATCCGGTGACGCCGATAATCGCAAGCTGAATGATGTTGAACGTCGTCGCCGCCACCTTCCCGATCCAAACAAATGCCGGAGCGACCGACATTTTGAGCGAAGTAAATGTGCGATCCAATGAGTCATTGACTTTTTCAACAGCGGCGACCGTCTCGTTGCTGGCAACCGTCGCGTCGTCGAACGCCTCTTTGATCGCTTCCGGCCCACCAGAGAGAAGCGGGATCATCTCGGCGCCGGAGCGGCCAAGAAGCTCGACAATATTCGCCAGCGCCTTGCCGTCTTTCCCTGCGTCCTCGTATGCCTTAGAGAGCGCGAGGATTTTTTCCTCAAGGCTCATCTTTAGAAAGTCCTCGGCGCTTATTCCGAGGTCGTTGAAAATCTCGACGTAGGTGGCGACGCCCTTTGTTGCCTCAGTGGCCGCTCGTGTCGCCTTAGTGATGCCGGCCGCAACCTGCTCGATATTCGATCCGGCCAAGCTCGCCGCCTGGTCAACGCGCTGGATGCTCTCGGCGGTTTCTCCGAACCTTTGCGCAAGCTTTGCAATGCGGTCCAACTCTGACCGTATCGAATTGAAAAAGCTGACCGCGGCGCCGATCGTGAACGCTGCCGCAATCTGCGCGCCGATGCCGGAAAAATCCCGCTTCACGTGCCCGCCGAATGCCGCAGCCTGGGCGCGAGCTTCTTCCAGTCCTCTCCGGAAGGGTTCGGTGTTGATTCCTAATGTTGCCCTGTCTGTTGCCATGCTGTTTTTCTGTTGGTTGCCTCACCCCGCGCCAGCCCCCGCCGTTGTGGCGAGGGCTGACGGGATGGAATCGTCACCCGACGAAATTGTCTTTGTGCCTTACGGAAGCCGCGCCGATGAGCGAACGGCGCGGCCCCGCTGGCCCCTGTGAAAATTATTTCTTTTGGATCGCCGCCATCGCCGTTTCAACTTCCTGCTCGCGCTTGCGGTCGCGCTCCTTGGTGTCGGAGTATTGCAGCATTTTGCGCGGTTTGCGCTGCTGCTCGGGCCGGCTGAAGGAGGCTTCCATCACCCAGTTGCCTTCCCGGTTCAGGCTGATCCTGACGAAGTTGCCGCTCGGCCGGCTGGTGTCGTCAATGATGAGAACATCACCGACCTTGAAGCTATATTCGTTCGGCATGGCCTAGCTTCCCCCCAGGTCGATGATGCTGATTCCGCGCGGCCGCACGACTGAAACGGAGCGGCGGGCGTTGAAAACAACCAGAACCCCGCCGGCCTGCCAGTCCTTGGCAACCCTGATTGTATCCCGAAGCCCGCAGGTGATTTGCACGGACTGGCTGTTCAGAATAATGGCGCGGTTTTGCGGGCAAGAGGCGGTAAGAACCGGCGTCAGGCCCCAACAGTATTTTTCCAGCGGAGCGGTCGGATCGTCCTGCGCGGCACGATGACCGGCAGCGGTCAGCGGGTGCATGACCACGATGTCGGGTTCGCAATCTCCGACGATCTGAACCTTCGCGATGGCCTGCGGGGCCGTCATCATAAGGTCGCCGGAGCATTGATTCGTGTCCTCGGCGTTCAGAATGCCGACGTTGCTTTCCTGATCGCTGTTGAGGATCGCGTTTTCGATGGACCGATCCGAAGCGTTCATCAAAACGCTGAACGTCCACGCAGCTATCGCGGACTCATCATCAAGCATTTGCTGGGTGCATTCCCCGGCCGCGGCGAAGTCCAGCAAGGAAAAGTCGAGCAGATCGCTCGCGACCTCGACGGGGGGGACGCTTGTTGATTCACCGGACGGCGCCGGAATATCGGGAACGGCGCCGACCTGGAGCACTTTTCCCGAGAGGTGGACTTTCTGCACGAGCGGCAGATAATCCTGCAAACGCTTGCGGCCGGGCGCGAGGCCGCTCGCCACAAAATGCGACCAGCTTTGCCGGGCCTCGTTCGCCCTGACGAGCGGATCAAAGCTGACATCATGCCGGCCCAGTTCGTTCTGGATCGCATTGTATGTGATCCGGTCGGCCTCAATCCAACGTTGCTTGCGGTCGGGCAACAATCGCTCCATGACCATGCGCATGACGCGGAGTTTTTCACTGCGAAACTGCTGTTCCGGGTTCTGGCGAAAGTCGATCTCGGACCTCGCCTCTTTAAGATATGGATTTCTGGCCATGATTTAAGGTTGTTCCTTGAGCCGCTTAACAGCGTCCGCGATGTCGAAAAGCCGTTGCGGGTCGAAGTTGACGTAGGCGCGCCCTTCTTCACCCAGCGTGACATGATCCGGCGTAAAATGGCCGGCCAGCATCGCCTTGCAGAGCGTTCGGTAATCGACTTCCGCCAGGCGACAGGCTCGAGCGAGCGAGACAATCACCGCTGGGCGGCGTGGTGAAATTTCGGCGGTTTTCTTCGGCATGTTGTCACGCAATTTACGTTACGCAGTGTTCGCGTCAAGCGCAAATATGCGTGTTCGCATTGTAGCGAACAGATTTTGCTTATTTCCTTCCGGCGAGCCAAATTTTCGAAAGGTCAACGCCGACTTCTCCCGGAGTCATTTTCGACCGCTCCATCCGGGTCGCGGCGTCGCCCACCGTCCAGGCGTGCCCTTGGATTGTCTTGCGCACGATTGCCGAAAACGTCTCGTGGCCGCATTGGTCTGCGTAGCCGGCCAGAGTTTCAAAAAATCGGAGCGTCACAACGCCTCGGATGCCGTCATAAAGTGCCTGGTGGCCGCTTCCTGCCAGCCGTTCCGACAATGCTTCCGCCTCTTTGTGGGCGAGGATGGGCCATATTCTCGCCAGGAATCCAAGCAGCTTCTCAACCTCAGCGCGGGGCAGCAACTCGCCCCTAACGCGCCGACTTTCCTCAACGGCCAGATCATAGCGCCGCAGGCTTTCGGAGATTTTCAACCATCCGTCCCGCTCGGCTTTGATCGTCAGCGGATCGCCGCCGGCAAGGGCGGCCTGCAATCGCTGGTAGGCGCGGATCTCTTCGGCTTCCAGGCGGGCCAGCGCTTCGGCGGCACCGCCTGCGGACTCCGCGGACGCATCCGAGTCAGAATCCGATTTTTCGGACACAACGCTGACGAGCTGATCTCGGATAGATTTTGGCAAATGCTTCCGGCCGGCCAGCCATGCACGGAGCCGGGAATCATTTGCCAGCGGGGCTCCCGCGGCCCTCCAGCGGGTAATTGTTTTCGATGAGACTGAACTTAGATCGAGCGTTTTCATTGGACAGTGGACAGAAAGTTTTCAGGTGATTCGAGCGGGAAACCCACGGGATGATGGCAAACCCGCTGGTTGAGGCGTCTTAATAGATTCCTTGGGCGGCGCAGGCTGGGGGAGTTCGCCATACATACCCCGCCTTGAGCCTGTGAGCCCCGCCAGCGCGTTTTGTTTGCCCGCCCCTAGCATCGCGCCTCCTTTGCCTTCTCGCGCTGCCTGGCGATTGCGCGGCGAATGATCTTCCGTTCGTTGGCATCGAATGCAGCAACACTCAGCACGGGATAGTTCTGCGCCATCGGTGAGACTTCGATCAACACGCACACCGCGCCGCCCTCCCTGCCGTCGAGGCTGTCGATGCGCGGCAAGATGTGAGCGTCCCACGCTTCGGGCGTGAACCATGAGGATCTGAGGATGAAGTGTTTCCCTGGCATTAGTTCTTCTCCTTTACCAAGCGTTGTCGTATTTGCTCGGCCTTCGCGAATCGGTTGCAGGCTTGTGACCAATTGTTCCCGCTTCGTAAATGGCTCTGAAACATTGCGCGATGGAATGCTTGATTGCCGCGATTGCTCGCGCCTCTCCCATACTCTCAAGGTTATCGAGCAGTTGTTTGACGGATGTCGGCCCGATCGTCTTGCCGATCTCTTTCAGATGCTGGCACCAGCTTTTCCAAGCCTCAGCGAAGTCCGGAGAGCAAAAAGGCAAATCGACGCTGGAAGCGTCGAAGCGCGAAGCGCGGTTTTTTCCAGAGTTACTTCTGATGTTCTTTCTATGTTCTTCTACAGGCGGACAACTAGGGTGAAACTCACTTTGTCCTAACGATGGGACAGATTGTCCGAACGATGGGACAGATTGTCCGAACGAAAGCAAAGAATATGTGTGATGGCCTCGGACCTTCGGACGCGTGATCCTAACAACGCCGATTTCCTCAAGTATCGGCTCGAGGCGACGAACGTTCCGGGCGGACATGCCGGCAAGCTCGCCAATGTGTGGCTGCCCTGCGGCGAATGATTCAGACCCCTCGTTGCTCGCAATTTCCGTCAGAGCGTCGTACAAGCTCAGAAGCGCAGCCGTGGTGGACTCACCGTTCATATGCTGGCGTATCAACCGGCGAGCCTCTTTGCTCTGCCAGCAATACGGCGGTTCAGGCGTTCTTGATCGAAGCGGCTTGACGCTCCTGGCGTCCGGCGTTAGGGTTGCGTCAGATTCAGCAGTTTTGAGCAGGCCGTCCTCGTCAGGGGCGGCCGCTCTGTTTTCAGAGTCTGGCGGTTTCATCCGCGCCGACCCCCATCAAAAAGTTCTTTGGCTGCGCATCCGAAACAGATTTCGGTGACGCCATCGCGGCGACTGATCGCGCCTGGAAGGCCATTTTGACGGAGGGTGCCACCGCAAAACGGACAAGGTTCGTCGGCCGGGAAATCTGTGTGCGCAGCCCCGTTGTCGTGGCGGGTTGGGCGATTACTCACGGCTTCCCTCAATCGCTTGCCGGATGCTTTCAACAGAAACGAGGCGCGGCCCGCGCACGTTTCCCGTGCGCCTCACTTGGAAGCTTTTGACCCTTCCCTCAGCTATCCATTCATACAGGAGGCTGCGGGAGATGTTGAACCGGCCGGGAACCTGTCCTGGCCGAAGATACTCGGGATCGGAAACGGGAAAAACTTTTGTGGACATGGGCGGACTATCCCGCCCTTTCGAAATTTGCGCCGTGACACGATTATTTTTTCTTTGTCACAACTCCGCGGCCTCTTTTCACAAATTTGATATAATCGCGCGGCGCATCGCCGGGGCCATAGCATGGTGACTTTGGGCGATATAGCTTTAGTCGGCTGATCTCCTTCCGCACCGCCGCCTCACTGGTTAAATGGCTATGCGCTTTAAGAAAAAGCGCGTCACTCCAAAGGCATTGTGGCGGCATTCCGCGCCAGCTTTTTGACCAAAAAGCGATCATGAAAACCTTCCAATATTCACTTTTTTCCACCCCTCGAAATGCTGGGCGTTTCTTTTTTAGCGTTCGCGCCACCCAATCATAGAATGCAGGAATGTCTTTGTGATATACCTCATCAGCCACCCATTTTGTTTTCAAAATTTGCTCTATGCCGACATGCGGAGCCAATCGGTTCTGTTCAATCATCATGGTCGCAACGCTTCTAGCGTTGAGCCCGTCTCCTAATCCGTAGGCGGATACTATGTATCTTTCTAACGCCTCGTGGGCCGATCTTGCAGCTCGCCAAGCCTCGGAATCCTCAACCTTAAACACTCGATTCAGTTTGAAGGCGTCATCAAATATTTCGAATTCCTCATCGCTTAATGAGCGGCCCTCGTTGATGTCGATCATATTCTCGGGATCATGCTCGCAGCGGCTTTGACCGCATCAATGTCGACGTGCGTGTAATTCTTGACCGTCTGGCCGCGCGTGTGGCCTGTGACGGCCTTTTGCGCCTGCTCGATGACTTTGCCGCGGAAAACATTGCTGGCGGCGCTGTGGCGGAAACTGTGGAACGATAGGGCGTGAACGCTGCGGCCGGCGCCCGTGCCTTTCTCGCGAATTTTGGCCGATTCGATGCCGGCGGATTTCACCAGCTTCCCAAACTCTGAGGAAAGGCCGGAGCGTCCAGATATTCCGCGCTGGGCGAGGGTGGGGAACACCGGGCCGGAAAGGGGACGGATCTTCCGTTTTTTGAGCCACGCCTCGAAATCGGGGTGGAGGCCAATGACCGTGGCGTCGTCGTCTGTGGCCTGAACCTTGCCCTGGTGGAAGGCAATCACGCCGTTTTCAAAGTCGATCGCGCCCCAGTCGAGGGAAACAACATCGCCGAGCCGCATCCCGGTCGTGTAGCCGCAGAGAATTGCGCCCTCCCAATCGCCCTCGGCTTTGGCGAGAAGTGCGCGGACCTGATCCACGGTGAATGCCTGCTTTCGCTTTTTTGTCTTGTCGACGAGCTTTGGGAGGCCGGCGGCGGGATTGTGGCGGATCAGCCCTTGCGTGAACGCCTGCCGGAACGGCGCGGCCACGATCTTGGCAACGGTCAGGTGCACCGTGGAGGGGCTTTTGCCGTCTGCCAGCAACCTGGCCCGAAAGTCGATGACATCGCGCTGGGAAACGGATTCGAGGCGCCCGTCTGCCCGCTCGCCCAAAAACTGCAAAAAATCGTCCACGGCCTGACGGTATCGGACCAACGTGTTTTCGACGTTCGCGCCTTTCTTGGCGTCGAGCCATTGTTGGAACCACTCGCGGACGGTCGGCATTGCCAAGTCGCGGCCCTCGATTCGCGCCATCGTCTGGCTGATGATGTCGCGCAACTGGGCTTCGGACGCGCTGCCGCGCCGGATCGTGTCTTGCGCGCCTTGTAAGGTGACGCACCAGTCGAGCGCCGCTTTTTTGTCCTTGAGCTTCGTGGACCGCTTTAACCAGCGTCCATCGGACGATTGATACTGGCAAAACCAGTAGGGGGAGCCGGATCTTTTGTGAACACTTGCCATTGACATTGAGACAATAGTGAGATAATCCAGCGTTGTCCACACCAATCCAACAACGTGTATTTACCTGGGAAAACGCTGATTTACGGAGTGCGAAATGCTCATGCGGGTTCGATTCCCGCTACCCGCTCTTTTTTCGTACCGGCCTTTTCGCCCGGGAAATCGCATGAACAAAGGCCCCGCGGTCTTTTTTTGTTCGCCAGCGTAAACCGGAACCTGTTTGCCCTTGTCGGTCACGAATGGGCCAAACCATCCAGCACTCTCATCCGGAAATCTGGAGCCGGCTGAAACCTTTCATTTCCATCCACGACGACAACGTGCGAAAGCGGCAAACGAGCCGAAAAGCGAGGTTTGCGGAAGTCCGGACACGTGACCACCGAGCTCGGCAACAATATGATTGGTGATGCCCCGGCCGCCCCTGAGTTTTGGAATGTGGGAGGGGCGGCGCAGCAATGTTTGAAGCTCATCGGCTCATCCCCGCATAAACAATCCGGCCCGCGCCCTGGAGGGGTTCGGAGGTGTGGATGATTTTGCCCTGTTGGATGACTTTGAGAACCACGGAGGCCTGAGGGTTTTCGGTGGTGACCTCGATCTCCGAAACGTGCTGGCACCAGAATCCGCCGACCGGTTCGTGGTAGGTCTGTTCAACGTCCACGCCGCTGGCGTTGTATTTCACTTTGATGACGGCACCCTCGGTTCCGAAGCCTTCCAGGGCGAAGCTGAGTTCCTTGTCGGGCGGGCCCTTCCAATTGAGTTCGGTGACTTTGGTGGAGATGATTTTGTAGGCGCCGTCGACGACGGCATAAACAAAACGCTCGGAGGTGAGGCCGCCTTCCTGGCGGAAGGAAACGGTGACGGTGCCCCGGGGCGGATGGGAGGGTTCGTAGCGTTTTCCGTCCTTGATGAAAAAGGGGATGAAATCCGGGGGCAGGGGACCCAGGGAGACGGCGAAGACGTTGGGATTGGCGAAGAGGGCTTTCAGCGATTGGGCCATGGCGTCGGTGTCGGCCAGGGCGACGAGGGCGGTCTCGTCGCGGTCGACGATCGCCTTTTTCAACGCCGCCGTGAAGGCCCCGGCCTCGGGCGTTTCCGCGGCTGCGGAGGCGACGAACACGAGGAGCGACGCGGCGAGCAGGTGTCTGCGGACGTTCAACGCGCGGAGCGGGCGATTTCCTCCGCCCAGTCGCAAAGGGACGGAATCGGGTCGGACGACGTCATGCGTTTCTGAAACTCCCGGCATCGTTCCGCGACGCTCGGTGATTCGAGGAGCTTTTGCAAGCGGCGGGAAACTTCGGGGGAAGCGATCTGGCGATAACGCAGGGTGTCGCCCAGGCCGAGTCGGACGATGCGGTTGGCATTGTCGGGCTGGTCGTGTGCGCGCGGAATGATGAGCTGGGGAAGGCCGGCCGCGATGCATTTTGCCGTGGTGCCGATTCCGCCGTGATGGACCACCGCGCGGCAGCGGGGAAAAAGGTCCTCGAAGCGGACATGCGGGCAATGGAAGACTTGGCCGGGCAGGGGAACGGTGGGTGGTTTCAGGCTGACCAGCACGGCGCGAAGGCCGAGTTCCCGGGAAACGCGCAGGGCGCAGGCCTGGAAGTCCTCGACAAAAAGGTTCGCCGAGCCATGGGTCCAGACCACAGGCGGTTCCCCGGAGGCGAGAAAGTGTTCGAGGTCGGCGGGCAGGGAGTCCGACGGCGGGTCGACCGGGAAGCCAAACTGCCGCAGGTTTGCGGGCCATTCGGGTTGGGGGGCGGCAAACCAATCGGGGAAAAGCGCGGCGACGCCGTGCGCGCCGTTGATGGCGTCCCCGTAGAACCGGCCGAATGGGGGGAGGCCGAGTTCCTTTCGGAACGCATTCAACGGACGCCCGATTTTGTTCCAAAACATCCAGTCGACCAGGGCAAAAAAGGCCTTTTTGAGCCAACGGGGGGCGCGGCTGAGCCAGGCGAGTTCCGGCACAAAAACCGGACAGTCGAAGGTGCTGCGGAGGCAGATGGGTTGCAGGTGCAGGGTGAGCCGCGGGATGCGGGCGGCCTCCGCGAGCGAGGCGGCGGCGAGGGCGAAGCTGGAGGTCACCACCAGATCGAAGCGGGTGCCGATCTGTTTGAAAGCCTCCCGGTAGGAGGGCAGGCTGGCAAGCATGCCCTGCATGACCGTGCGGGGTCCGCGCTGCGCGTCCCAGAGGTCCGGGTTTTGAATGAACCTGCGGAAATTTTCCTCGGTGCCGACCGGGTGCCAGGGGAATCCGCGGCGTTCCGCGAGGGGGCCATAGTGGGGGGAAAGGAGAAAGACGACTTCATGTCCGCGGGCCACGAGTCCGTCCGCAAACCGGAAAAGAGGGTTGACGTCCCCTTCGCTGCCGAAGGGAACGAGGAGGATGCGAAACGTCATGAAGCGGCGAAGAAAATCATCAGGCCTCCACATTTTCAACTGTCCGAATGCGGGCGGGTCGTTAATTTCTCCGCATGGCATCGAACGTTTTGGGCGGCCCCTTGCAGTGCTGTTGCACCGATCCCATGACCGGGTTTTACCGGGACGGTTATTGTCATACCGGCCCCGGCGATTACGGACTGCACACGGTGTGTGCGGTCATGACCGAGGAATTTCTGGAGTTTTCGCGCGAGCGGGGAAACGACCTGACCACGCCGCGTCCGGAAATGGGCTTTCCCGGACTCCAACCCGGGGACCGTTGGTGTCTTTGTGTCGGGCGCTGGGTTGAGGCGCTGGAGGCGGGGGTGGCGCCGGCCGTCTGTCTGGAGGCCACGCATGCTTCCGCGCTGGAATTTGTTTCGCTGGAGGATCTGACGGCGCATGCCGCCGACGTGTGAGATGAAACGTGTGCTTTGTCTTTTGGCCCCGGGGTTTGAGGAAATCGAGACGGTGTCTCCCATAGACCTCCTGCGGCGCGCGGGTGCCGAGGTGGTGGTGGCGTCGCTGCATGGCGAGGAATGGGTGACCGGCCGCAGCAACCTGACCCTCAGGGCGGAGGCCCCGCTGGCGGCCGTCGAATCGGCGGACTTTGATTTGCTGCTGATTCCGGGCGGCCCGGGGGTGCGCGGTCTGCGGGACGACGGACGCGCGGCGCCACTGGCCCGGAGGTTTGCGGAGGCCGGCAAGCCGGTGGCGGCGATTTGCGCCGCCCCGACCGTGCTGGCGGATGCCGGCCTGCTGGAGGGCAAAAAGTTCACCGCCCATTTTTCCGTGCACGGCGAGTTGCCGGGAGCCCTGGCGGAGGAACGGGTTGTGCGGGACGGTTTGGTGATCACCTCGCGTGGCGCCGGAACCGCCGTCGACTTCGGTCTCATGCTGGTCGAAGTATTGTTCGGAAGGGAAAAGGCCGACGAGATCGGCCGGTCCGTCATGGCATGAGCGGGGAACCTGTCACGCATCCGACCGGCGAGGACGCGGAGCGGGTGCGGCAGTTCTTTGATCATTGGCAGCTCTACCAAAAGGTCGCCGGCCTCAACTACCTGCATCACCGCGAAGCGTATGCGGCGCTGGCCCGGGCGCTGGATGAACGGAAAAGCCCCTTTCGTTTTCTTNATCTCGGCGCCGGGGACGCGGCCTGGACCTCCCGGGTGCTCGAAGGGCGGCCGGTCACGCGCTACGAGGCNGTGGATCTTTCCCCGGTGGCGCTTGATCTGGCGCGGAAAAATTTCGTCCGGTGCGCTTGTGAGTCGGTGTTCACCGTGGGCGATTTTTGTGAGGTGTTGCGAACCGGCACGGCGAAGGAGGATGTGATTTACGTCGGCCTGTCCTTTCACCACCTGCCGCTGCCCGACAAGGAGAGGATGTTTCCGATCATCCGGGAACGCCTTGCGGAAGGCGGGTGCTTCATCTGTTATGAACCCGTCAACGGACCGGGGGAAAGCCGTTCCGAGGTGCTGAGCCGCTGGTGGCGGATGGTGCTGGCCGAGTGGACGGAATTGACCCCCGCGGAACTGGAGGCCGTGCAAGATCACGTTTTTGGCAATGATTATCCCGAGTCCTGCGAAACCTACGCACGCCTGGCGCGGCAGGCGGGGTTTGCGGAAATGCGGATCCTGTATCGCGATCCGCCGGCGCTTTACGCCGTGATGGAGTGCCGGGTCTGACCCCGGCACCCCATGGTCAAAAGGCGGTCCAACCGTTATTCCGCCCCGTGACGGTGGAAGCGGGCCTCGTCGGCGCGCACGCCGGTCACATAACGCCACGCCAGACGGAAGCGGGCGTTGGGATCTTGGGCCCATTCGCGCAGGGCCCGGGCATGCGCCGCCTCTCCGGCCGCCTCGAGCGGATGGGCCAGGTATTCGGCCAGCGGCTGCACGTCCCCGTGTTCCTCCGTCCAACTGTCGCAGGCGAGGGGCGTGAACCCGGCGCGGGTGAGCCAGCGGGGAAGCTGGGCGCCGGCGTGAAGGTGGCCGCCCTTGCGTTCCAGCAGGTTTTGGAAGGCGTTCACGGCGAGGGCGGCCTTGCGGGGCAGGTCATCCGTGTCCACCGCCGCCCAATCCGGGCAGCAGAGTCCGATGAATCCGCCCGGGCGCGTCACGCGATGAAACTCGGCCAGGGCGCGATCGGGCGCCGGCAGATGCTCGAGAAGCGCATGGGAAAAGACCACGTCAAAGGAATGATCGGCGAAGGGCATCTCGCAGACCGAGGCCGCCACGAAATCGAGGTTCATGATTTCGCGGCCTTCGGCGAGGCGGCGGCCCTTTTCCAGCTGGGAGGCCGACGGATCCACGGCCATCACGCGGCCGGGGAAAACCATCTCGGCGATGCCGGAGGTGATGGTGGCGGGACCGCAACCGGCGTCGAGGACGTCGAAGCCGGGCTGGAGCAGGGGTGCAAGGAAGAAGCCATGGCTGTCCAGATCACGCGCCGACAGGAAAGCGGTCGCGCTGGGTGGACAACCCGGAGTGGAATTTTCAGTGGTTGGATTCATGGGTTTGGTTTGGCAAACCCGCGATCCCGATGGCGTCCCCTGGAAATGAAAAATCCCACGGGCCGCTGACGGGGCCGTGGGTTTTTTGTGGGGTGACTCGTCACATCACGTCGCCAAAATACCCGCGGCCCCGAGACCTACGACGGCCTTGGAGACGGCGGAGACTTTGATGGAGACGAAATGGAACATGTCGCTGAATTCAAGCAATAGGGCAGGCGGACGGGATAATCAAGTGGGAATCGAAAATCTTCCGGATTTTTTCTTTCCCCCTGCAGTTCATGCGTCTTTTACTCGCACGCATTTTTTATGGATACGCCCGTTCCCGGACTTGAGCATTCGTTCCCCTTTGACCCGACGTATGGTTATGATCTGGAAAGGCTGCTCACCGTGCCGGCACCGGAACCTCCGGACGATTTCGAATCCTTCTGGCGTGCCACCCGGGAGGAGGCGCTGGCGGTGCCGTTGCGACTGGAAAAGCGCGAGGTATCGTGTTCGGTGGCCGGGTATTCGCTTTACGAAGTGGAATTCGATTCGCTGGACGGGGTGCGCATCGGCGCCTGGGTCACGGTGCCGCAACGCAAAACGCTTTCGGGCGGGTCGGTGATGTATCATGGATACGGCGGGCGCGGCGGTCCGGATTTTCTGGTGCCGGCTCCGCCGGGGCCGGTGATTTTCCCCTGTGCGCGCGGCTTCAACCGTTCGGCGCACCCCGGCATCCCAGGCGAATCCAAGGCCCATGTGGTGCATGGGATTGCCTCGCGGGAAACGTATGTGCATCGCGGTTGCACCGCGGATGTGTGGTGCGCGGCGTCGGCCCTGCTTGAAATGTTCCCGGACGCGGCCGAAGACCTGCGGTTTCTGGGCGGCAGCTTCGGCGGAGGCATCGGCGCGCTGGCCGTGCCGTGGGAGGATCGTTTCCGGACGGCGTTCCTTGATGTGCCAAGTTTTGGAAATCATCCGCTGCGCGTGACGCTCCCGTGCACCGGAAGCGGGGCTGCGGTGCGCGAGTACTGGCTCAAACATCCCGAGGTGCTCGAGGTGCTGGCCTATTTCGACGCGGCCACGGCGGCCCGTTTTCTCACGATCCCGGTCTTTGTTGCCGCGGCCACCTTCGATCCGGCCGTGCCTCCACCGGGGCAGTTTGCCGTTTACAATGCGATTCCGGAACCCAAGGAGCTTTTCGTGCGCACTGCGGCCCATTTCAGTTCGCCCTACGAAATTCCCGAGGGGCGCAAACTCCACGAACGGCTGAAAGCCTGGTTCAGCAGCCCGATTGCCCGCTGACCCCCTCCCAATCCGCTCCACCATTCCTCATGAAAACCATCTCGTCCCTTCATTCCGCCCCCTGGGAATTTTTTGATCCCACCTCGCGCCGCTGGCTCTCCGCCGGGGTGCCGGGCTGCATCCACACCGACCTGCGCCGTCACGAACTCATTCCCGATCCCTTCTGGGGTTCGAATGAACTCGAGTTGCAGTGGATCGAGGAGCGCAATTGGAAATACCGCTGTGAGTTCCGGGTCGACGACGAACTCCTTGCACACGAACACCTCGACCTGGTGGCCGAGGGGCTCGACACCTTCGCGACCCTGCGGCTCAACGGCCGCGAAATCGGGCGCACGGACAACATGTTTCAGGCGCATCGCTTCGCTGTGAAGGACCTCGTGCGCACGGGCGGGAACCTTCTCGAAATCGAATTCGGCAGTCCCATGACGGAGATCCGGCGGCGGATGACCCCGGACCATCTGCCGGAGTGGAACGATCCCGTGGGCGGATGCTCGACCGTCCGCAAGGAACAATGTTCCTTCGGCTGGGATTGGGGTCCGCGTTTTGCGACCTGCGGGGTGTATCGGCCGATCCGGCTCGAGGGATGGACGGCGGCCCGCTTTGACTATGTCCGGATTCGTCAGGTTCATCGCGACGGCGTGGTGGATCTCGATCTGACCGCGGCCCTGGCGGGCCGGGCGGAGGTGCGGGGCACGGTCTTGATGGACGGCGAAACGGTGGCGGAATTCGAAGCCGACGGCGGCCGTCCGGCCCTGCGGAAGCTCAGGACCCGGATCCGGAAGCCGCGTTTGTGGTGGCCCAACGGGCATGGTGACCAGCCGCTCTACACCGTGAAGCTCGAGTTGGTGCGCGACGGGCGGGTGATCGACACCTGGAGCGAGCGCATCGGCCTGCGCACCGTCGTTCTCGACCGGCACAAGGACGAGTTCGGCGAGTCGTTCCAGTTTGTGGTCAACGGCCGTCCCATCTTTGCCAAGGGGGCGAACTGGATTCCCGCGCACGCCTTTGTCACCGAGGCGGACCGGGCGATGTATGACGACCTGCTGACCAGCGCCGTCGAGGCCCACATGAACATGATCCGCGTCTGGGGCGGCGGCATCTACGAGATGGAGGATTTTTATGATCTCTGCGATGAGAAGGGACTTCTTGTCTGGCAGGATTTCATGTTTGCCTGCGCCCTGTATCCCGGCGACAAGGCCTTTCTCCGTTCGGTGAAGGCCGAGGCCGAGCATTGGGTGAAGCGGCTGGCCAACCGCGCCTGTCTTGCCCTGTGGTGCGGCAACAACGAGATCGAGCAAATGCCGGCCGAGATCCTCAAGACACGCCGGCGCCGGAAGGCCTACGAGGACGTTTTTTACCGGGTGCTTCCCGAGGCGGTGGCGGCGTACGACGGAGTGACCGCCTACTGGCCCAGCTCGCCGCACAATCCCGAGGGATTCGACAAGGGACACAACAATGAAAATGCCGGCGACTCGCATTTCTGGGACGTCTGGCATGCCCGGTTTCCGGTGAAACGTTACGAGGAGAAAAATTTCCGCTTCTGCTCGGAGTTCGGCATGCAGTCCTACAGTTCGCCGGAGGTGGCCGCCACGTTCTGCCGTCCGGAGGATTTCAACGTCTTCGGTCCGGCGATGGAAAACCACCAGAAAAACCCCGCCGGCAATCTCATCATTCTCGACTACGTGTCGCGCCTCTACCGGTTCCCGAAGGACTACGCGTCGCTGGCCTACCTTTCGCAGCTCAATCAGGCGTATTGCATGAAGGTGGGCATCGAGCACTTCCGGCGGAGCATGCCCCGCACGATGGGCGCGCTTTACTGGCAGCTCAACGATTGCTGGCCGGTCTTTTCCTGGAGCAGCCTCGAGTTCGGCGGCAAATGGAAGGCGCTGCATTACGCGGCCAAACGCTTCTTTGCGCCGCTGCTGCTCTCCGCGCACGTGCCGGGTGACGAAAAGGCCGGCATCGGCAACATGGTCAAAAGCACGATCGGCGTCGTGCACCTGCACACGGTTTACGACGGACGGAAAAAAACCTCCGGCGTCATCCGGTGGAGCCTCGTGCACATCGACGGCCGCGTGCTCCGCAAGGGGGAAAAACGTGTCACCGTGCGGCCCGGAGAAGCCCGGCGCCAGCTGACCCTCGATTTCACCCGGGACATGCGGGAACACGGTGCCCGCCGGATTTATCTGCGGATCAGCCTGGAAACCGAGGACGGCCAATGCTCGCGCGACACGGTGTTTCTCACCGCGCCGAAATTCATCGATCTCCCGAAGGATCCCATTTCGGTGAAGGTCACGGCGATTTCCGGAACGGAGTTCGACTTCACCTTCCGGTCATCCGCCTTCCACCACCAGGTGCAGTTCGAACTCGAAGGCGTACCGCACCGGGCGGAGGAAAACTTTTTCGAGCTCTATCCGGACGAACCGTACACCATCCGGGTGAGGACGGCGCGGCCGACCACCGCGGCGAAGCTGCAAAAGCTGGTCGTCACGCGATCGCTGTCGGGAACCTACTGAAATCCGGTCACGCCCGGCGTTCCTCCAGCGGCTGCGACCACGAAAGCAGCGGCTGGAACGCCGGGGCGGAAATTTCGCCGGCGCCTGCCGGCACGGCCAGGATGCGCAGGCGGCCGGATTGTCCGACTTCCGTCCGCACGGTGAGGCTGAGGCGGCGGTGCCCCGGATTCGGCGTGTCGAAGGGGTGTTCGAGGCGGGCGGTTTCGGTGATCTGAACGTCCGGACGGACGCCATCGGGCAGAAGCAGGCGGAGCGTTTTGCCGTCCTGGTGCAGGGTGATCGCATCGGGGCCGAGGGTGACCCCGGCCTGGGTGATCATTTGCCAGGTGACGGCCACCGCCCGGTCGCCGGCGGTCCATTCATCCTGAATCAACACGGCGCGATTTTCCACCAGCATCAGTCCGCGTCGCACATTCGCGGCCTGACCGGTGTAAAGCGAATCCAGTTCGAGGACGGAGTGCGGGTTCGGACCCTGGTCCTGAAAGCGCACAAAACGGGCGCTGCCCTGGACATTTTGGGGCCGGCCGTCGAAACGGAGGATGTTGTGTCCCTCCGGGCCGAGGCGGAAGATGGTCCAGCGGACGCCGTTTTCCTGGGAGTCCCAGAGATTGATGCCCAGACCCTCCAGGCTTTGGTATTCCTGCATTCCAAGGTCCTTCGCCCAAACGACCCCTTCGGCCTGGAGCATGAAGGCGCCGACATCCATGTGGGCATGGTTCAGCGACGGACTGCCTCCCTTGAGGGCGGCGTAGGTGGCCAGGGGATCGTTGAAGGCGGAGCGATGGACCGCCACGGGCATGGGACCGCGTCCGAGCCAGTGGAGCGGCTTTTCCAAGGAGGCGGGTTGGGCCGCCTGCGGGTCATGCCAAAGCAGGGCGAGCGCCAGCAGCCGGTAGTTGCTGTCGTCGTAATCGCCCGATTCGTAAAGCCTCAGGCAATCCCCCAGTTGGGCGAGTTCGGTGGCGACCCAGTCGGGGCGGTGGAATTGCCGGGCCAACCAAAAGAGGGGGATCAGAAGATGACGGGTGGGCCGGCAGTCGGCGTAGGGAAAAAACTCACCGCCGGGCGTGGTGACTTGGGAAATGTATTCCGCGCTTTCTGCAAATCCTTCGTAGCCGTCCACGCCGCAGGTGGAGCCGAGGAAGCGTTGCAGGGCGGCGGCCAGGACGGTGTGAAAAAGCGTGCCGTAGTTCCAATACATGGGACCCTCGGGATAAACGCCGTCGGGCGCATAGGCCGCGGCTGCGATGGGAAGGTTGTCCACGGCCCTTTGAAGAATGGCGCGGCACGTTTCGGGGTCGCGATCCGCCAGGGCGATGGCGGCGGCGCAGACTCCCGCATGGCATACCTGGCTCCAGTTGTTGTCGGCCCGCACGAACCAGGGCGGGGGATCCGTCAGCGACGGTTCGAGGCCCTTGACCCGCAGGGCGTCGGCCAGAAGGTCCTTCTCGGCGGGGGAAAGATGGTCCTGCAGCCAGTCATAACCGATGGCCACCGCCAGGGCCATTTCCGCCGTATCGAGATGGTGGGCGGGGTTCCAGTCGGCAAAGCGGGCCACCTGAAGCATCTCCTCCACCGCGCGGCGCGCGTGATGAGGGGTGCCGTCCACCTTCGCCACCATGGCCAGAAGGCTGATGCGTTCGAGGGCGGTTCGCGATGTGTGGAGCAGACGCCGGCCGATCATTTCCCTTTCCACGGTCGGCACGGCCAGCAGTGCGTCGGCTTTGCGGCGCAGTGTGGACAAAATGCGGGTCGCGGCGGCGTCCTCCCGCACGAGTTTCCGCAGGCGGGTCCAGTCGTCGGGCGTGGCCAGCAGGCGCGGGTGGCCGGGCAGGGGGGACGGGAGGGAGATTTTTTGGGGTGTTGCGGTCATGGAGTGGCGGACACGGGAGTGCGGCGGGCCCTGTCGGTTCCCTGTTCCTTACGGGAGGCGGACGCGCGGGGCAAGGAACGGGGCTTGATTTTTCCTCGCAAAATCCCGGATTCGCGGCAGTCTGCGCCTGCCATGTCTGTTTTAATTGTCGGTTCAATTGCGCTTGATGACATCAAAACGCCCCTGGAGGAGCACAAAAATCTCCTGGGCGGCTCCGCGTCGTACGGCTCCATTGCCGCCAGCTTTTTCAGTCCCGTCAATCTGGTGGGCATTGTGGGCACCGATTTCCCGGAGGAACACATCACGCTGTTCAAACAACGGAAAATCGATCTCACCGGCCTGCAGATCGTCAAGGGGGAAACCTTCCGGTGGTCGGGCGAATACATGTGGGACCTCAACACCCGCGAGACCCGCTCGGTGGCCCTGAATGTGTTCGAACATTTCAATCCCGTCCTGCCGGAGAGCTACAAGGAGACGCCGATCGTTCTCCTGGCCAACATCGCGCCGGACCTCCAGCACCACGTGCTCGACCAGGTGAAGCAGCCCCGCTTTGTCATCGCCGACACGATGGACCTCTGGATCAACATCGCCAAACAACGCCTGGTGGAACTGCTGGCCCGTGTGCACATGCTGATCCTGAACGACAGCGAGGCGCGCCAGCTCACCGAGGAAACCAGCCTCATCCGGGCCGGACGCAAACTGCGGGAAATGGGGCCGCAGTTTGTCGCCGTCAAGAAGGGCGAACACGGCTGCCTGCTCTTTGGTCCCCAAGGACAGTTCTTCAGCTGTCCGGCTTATCCGTTGGAGGACATCCACGACCCGACCGGGGCGGGGGATACCTTTGCGGGCGGTCTGGCCGGCTATCTTGCCGCGGCCGCGGAGGAAATCACCTTTGACCGCCTGCGCAAGGCCGTCGTTTATGGCAGCGCGCTCGCCAGCTACAACGTGGAGGCGTTCAGCCTGGAGCGGCTCAAGACGGTCACGCCCGCGTTGATCGAGGAACGGTATGAAACGTTCCGCGGCATGAGCCGGATTGCCTGACCGGTTCGGAATCGGAGTGACGCCGGGACGCGGTCCCGGCGTCGCTACACCGCCCGGGCGATTTTTTGCAGGGCGGAAACATCGACCGGCTTGAGCAGATAGGCGTCAAATCCGGCGGCCAGGGAGCGTTCCTTCACCTCCTGAGGATCCCAGCCGGTGACCGCGACAAGGCGGACCTTGGACGCCCAGGGTTGGGCGCGGATGACACCGCAGGTGTCATAACCGTCGAGTTTGGGCATGCTGATGTCGAGGAGCATCAGGTCGGGCTGAAACGTCGCCGCCTTGCGCAGTCCGTCGATGCCGTCATTGGCCACCTCGGTTTCGTAGCCGAAGGATTTCAGCATCATTTCCAGGGTGCGGGCGGTTTCCTCCTGATCGTCAACGACCAGGGCTTTCAAACGGACGGGGGAGTTGGGTGCGTCGGGCATGGAAACGATTTCGATTTCTGAAGGGGGGGCGGATGGGTCTGAGCGACAGGGATTTTGGAACCCATCCATTCAGGGGTCGGTTTGCGATTCCCCGGTGATGCTGTTCACCGTTTCCAGAGGGCGGGGAGGAATTTTTGCGGGGTTGGCTCCGGCGAGCCGACGGCACGCCCTGTCGTCGAAACATTTGCCGGCGTCCGTCCCGTCCTTCATGACCAAGGGAGAACCTGTTTTCACGAACGAAAAGGAGAAACCCTCAACCGGGGAAGGAGGTTAATCATGCTTCACTACACCATCGTCTTTCTGGTTGTTGCGCTGATCGCGGGAGTGTTGGGCTTCGTGGGAATTGCAGGTGTCGCGGCGGAAATCGCCAAGATCCTGTTCTTCCTTTTCATTGTCCTGTTCATCGTCTCGTTGTTCATCGGGCGGCGTCCGCCCGCCTAGCGCCGCAGGGGTGGGCCCCGGCAGGCGGATTGTTCCGGCCTGTCGCGGGCGCACCTGGCGGACTCAATCGAGAATCGTTTTCAGGACCTCCTCCAGCTTGTGCCAGTCCACGGGCTTGGTGAGGTGATGGGAGAAACCCGCCGAGTGCGAACGGTCCACATCGTGCTCCATGCCAAATCCGCTGAGGGCGATGCCGGGCACGGGCCGGTCCGCCGCGATTTGCGACATCAACTCGGTGCCGTGCCCGTCGGGCAGGCCGATGTCGCTGATGACACAGTCGATCTTTTCCCGCCGGAAGATTTCCATGGCGTGGGAAATGGAGCCGGCCAGGTGGACGCGATAGCCCTGGCGTTCGAGGATGAGTTCCAGCAGCGTGGCGGTGTCCGCGTGATCCTCGACGAGCAGGACCGTGGCGGAGTGGGAGGGCGCGGAAGTCGGAGTGGCGGGTGTGAGGTTGGACACCGGATTTGCCGGTTCCGGAGCGTGCACACACGGCAGTTCCACCACAAAGCGGGCGCCCTTCTCTGCGCTCTCTGCGCGGATGCTTCCCTGGTGGGCCTCGACGAGGGCTTTGGAGATGGCGAGTCCCAATCCGAGACCGCCGTAGCGCCGGGTGATGGTGGCGTGGCCCTGTTCGAAGGCGTCGAAAATTTTCTCCTGCAATCCGGGTTCGATGCCGATACCGGTGTCGGTGACCGAGATCTCGATGGTGCCCTCCGGGAGATCGCGGGTGGCGATGCGGATGTCGCCGCCGGCCGGGGTGAATTTGACCGCGTTCTTGAGGAGGTTCCAAAAGACCTGCTGGAGTCGCGCCGGATCGGCTTCGACGTGGGGCTGCGTGGCGGTGAAGCCGAGTTCCAGACGGAGCCGTTTCTTGCGGACGTCCTCCTCGCAGGTTTCGACGGCATGGCGGAGAACGCCGTGGACGTCGATGCGCCGCGCGTTCACGTCCAGCTTGCCCCGGGAGATGCGGGTGAGGTCCAGCATGTCGTCGATGAGCCGGGCCTCGAGTTCGATGTTGCGGCGGATGATGGCGAAGATTTCACGCACCTCCTCCGGGGTGGCCTGGTCGATGCGGGGATTGCTGACCGCCGCCAGCACGGGGGTGAGGGGCGTCCGCAACTCGTGGGACAGGGCGGCGAGAAACTGATCCTTGCGCGCATTGGCCTCCCGGGCCTCCTGAAACAAGCGTTCCATCTCAATGCGCTGCTCGTCCAGCAGGCGCTCGGTCTGCGCCTTGTAAATGGCGCCTTCGACGGTGCGCTGGAGCACGTCGGGATTGAGGCGGTCCTTGACCAGATAATCCTGCACGCCGGCCTTCATCACGGTGACGGCGATGGTTTCGTTGCCGGTGCCGGTGAGCATGACCACCGGAAAAACCCGCGGCCCGCCGATGTCGGCCAGTTCCCGGAGGAATTCCACGCCGTTTCCGTCATGCAAATGATAGTCGAGCAGGATGCAGTCCGGGTTGGTCCGCCTCACCATCTCGAGCGCTCCGTCGAGCGCGTTGTGTTCAAAAAATTCGTATTCGTGGGTGAGGCTGCGTGCCAGATGGCGGCGGCAGGTTTCCCGATCGATGTCGTTGTCGTCGAGGATCAGGATTTTGCGTGGAGGCGGCTGCATGACTTCAAAATATCGGACGGGTGCGGAAAACGGACGGGTCTTTCGGTTGCGGGGGAGCTGTGGAGGGGTGGGGAGGGTTCATGTCAGCGTGAAACAAAATGTCGAACCTTGCTCCGGGACCGATTCCACCCAGATGCGACCGCCGTGGCGTTCGACGATGTTTTTGACGATGGCGAGTCCGGCTCCGGTTCCGTTTCCGAATTCGCCGGCGGCGTGGAGGCGGCGAAAGATTTGAAAGATGGCCTCCCGGTGTTTTTCGCGGATCCCGATGCCGTTATCCTGCACGCGATAGACGGGTCCGCGTTCGCTTTCGGTCCAGTCGATGAGGATCCGTTTTTCCGGGCGGAGGTTGTATCGTGCGGCGTTGGTGACCAGATTGCCGAAGACCTCCCGGACGAGCACGGCGTCGCAGATGGCGGCCGGCAGGGGGCGCGCCCGGATCACCTCCACGCCTTCGAGAGCGGTGGCGTGGGATTCGAGCACGTCGTCCAGCAGGCGGTCGAGTTCCACCGTGGCGGGCAGGATTTCCATGCGTCCCACATGGGCGAAATGGTTGAGCGTTTTGAGCAGTTCCTCGGAGCGTGTGGCCAGGGCGCCGATGGTTTGCAGTTTGCGGTGGGCTTCGTCGGGCAGGGTGGTTCCGTGGTCCTCGAGGAGGAACCTGGCGTAGTTGAGGATGCCGCGCAGGGGTTCCCTGAGGTCGTGGGAGGCGACGTGGGCGAAGGAGTTCAGATCGGAGTTTTTCTTCTCGAGCTCGGCGTTGAGGCTGATGAGACGTTCCGTGCGACGGAGCACGAGGGCGTTGATGGCATTGCGCAATTCCCGGGCGCCCTGCAATTCCGTCTCGTTCCAAGGGAGGGATTTTCCCCGGATGATCTGCTTCCAGGCGGCGAAGGATTTGCGCGGATGGAGTCCGTCGAGGTCCTTGGGTTTTTCGGGATCGCCGGCCCAGGTGATGGTGGTGGGGGTTTCCGGCCGGAACCACAGGACGTAGTGCGGTTCGACGCGGGAGAGTTTGACGGCGAGGAGACCGCTGGCGATCGCGGTCCAATCCCGGGCGGGGGGAAATTCCGTCCCCAGGGAATCCGTCACAAAAAGCGGATTCAGTTCGCAGGTGGTCAGCCATCCGGTCAACGCCCGCACCTGCGCCTCCGAGGGCGTGTCGCCCAGCAAGGTGAGCCGTCCGGCGGCGAGGATGGCGGCGCCTCCGGCGTTCATGAAACGCAGGAGGTGGGGAGTGTACTTGACGAGTGCGTCGATGAAATTCTGCTCCTGCGCGAGGAAGTCGAAAAACCGCGTCTGGACGCCGGCCGCCCCGGCATGTTCGGCCAGGCGCCGGGCCTGCAGCTTGGCCGAGATTTCGCGCGAGGCGAACTGGCCGAAGATTTCACAGGCCGCCCGCGTGGCGTGGGGAACGAAGAGGGGCGTCCGATGATGGCAGGCGATCAGTCCCCACAACTCCCCGTCGTGGGTGAGGGAAATCGACATGGAGGCCCGCACGTCCATGTTGCGCAGGTAGGCAAGGTGGAGCGGGGAGACGCTGCGCAGGGTGGAAAAACTGAGGTCGAGCGGCTGTCCGGTCAGCGGATTCACCCGAGGTTCGATCGGAACCGGGGTGTAGGCCGCATCGGGAATGAGCCGGATGCGGTTTTTGCGATAAAGGGCGCGCGCCTGTTCGGGAATGTCGGACGCGGGAAAATGGTGGCCGAGATAGGAAGTGACCGGGGCGGTGAGGCATTCCCCAACCACCTCGCCGTGCCAGTCGCGGTCGAAGCGATACACCATCACACGCTCAAACCCGGTGAAGCGGGCCACAAAGCGGGCGATGGCGCCGAAGAGGTCCGGCAGGTCGGCGGAGGCGGTCAGTTCGGCAAACCCCTCCTGAAGCGTTCGGGCGTGTCCGGAGAAGGAACGCGACCCGGCGGGCTCCAGTTCCACGATCATCAGGTGATCCCGCCGGTGGACAATGACGTCGTAGGTGCGGCCCTGTCGTGTCAGGGAAAACGGGGTGTCCATCGCGCCGGCGAGGGCTTTCCGGATGGTGGCGTCGCCAAAAATCTGCTCCGGCGTTTTGTGCAGAAGGTCCTCCGGACCGGAGGCCAGCACTCCGGCGGCGTTGGCGCTCGCCTGATGGCAGAGACCGTCGGATTCGCCAAAGGCGAGCAGGACCCCATGGGGCTGAATGGCGCCCGGGATGTGAATCGGCTCCCGGCTGCAGGTCTCCAGATCACTCACAGGGCGGCCTCCGCCCGCGATCCGATCCAGCGCGCCAGGCTGGAGAATGTTTCCTCCGCGGCGCGCACGGTGGCGTCGTGATGCGGATTCCGGCGTCCGAATTCCTCCAGCGCTTCGCAGAAGACCCGCCACTGGGTTCCCACCTTGTCCCCGTAACTGGCGAAAAACCGGCGGGCTTCGGGAGGGATGGGACTGCGGGCCAGCCAGGCGGAAATCTGCCGTCCTCCCAGCGTGGCGCCCTCCAGAACGTAGGCGCAGCCGAAGGCCTCGGCGGCATTGCGCGGAGAAGGGCCGTCCTCGCAGAGGGGCAGGGCCACAATGTCGCCCGGGTCCGTTCCCAACGCCGCCAGGTCCTGCGAAAGCCAGGCCGTTTTGCGGCGGGCGACGGGATCGTACCCCCAGTCCGCCAATCCTGACAACCGCTCCAGACGGAGCTCCAGCGGGGCATAAAAGCCGAGAAATTTTTCCAGGAGTTCGCGGTAGGCGGCCACATCCCGGATTCGCTCCTCCATGGCCAGTTGTTCCTCCAACTGCCGGTGGGCGCGACGGGACCGTTCACGGAGCAGGGAAAGCAGGGACATGACCCCAACCTACCGGCCTCGTACGGGCATTCCAGCGGGAATGCCGATCGTGCATCAGGTTTGACTCTGACCTCCGCATCGGGGCGGCGCGTGGAAGGGCCCCGGGGAGGGAGCCGGGGGGCGGGAACGGTCCGGGTCGTGGAAAAACAACCCGAAAGCGCAACAATTTTGCGCTTGCCGGTTCCTCAAAGGAAAATAGGTTGCCAGCATGAGTTTAACCAACCCAGTCGCCTACGACTCGAAGGTCGAGGGGAATGTCATTTTCACACGGGTCGACGCCGCCATTAACTGGATGCGTGGCAACTCCTTGTGGCCGATGCCCATGGGATTGGCCTGCTGCGCCATCGAATTGATGGCCGCCTCTTCATCGCGTTTCGACATTTCGCGATTCGGCGCCGAGGTCATGCGCTTTTCTCCACGCCAGAGCGACGTCATGATCGTTGCCGGCACCGTCACCTACAAGATGGCGTATGCCGTCAAACGCATCTGGGATCAGATGCCGGAACCCAAATGGTGCATCGCCATGGGCGCCTGCGCCTCCAGTGGGGGCATGTACCGCAGCTACGCCGTCCTTCAGGGGATCGACAATCTGATTCCCGTGGATGTCTACATTTCCGGCTGTCCGCCGCGCCCGGAAGCCCTGCTCGACGGCCTCATGCGCCTTCAGCACAAGATCATGGGCGAGCACGCCCTTGCCGACCAGAAAAAGGCCCTTGCCGAGACCCTATGAGCGACCCTGTCAGCCGCCTGAAAGAAAAGTTTCCCAACGACATCCTCTCGACCGTCGAGTTCCGCGGGGAGACCACGCTGTCCGTCAAACTGGAGAGCCTCGTGGAAATCTGTCGTTTCTGCCGCGACGAACTGGGCTTCGACTATCTTGTCGACATCTCGAGCATCGACCACTTCGGGAGCTATCCGCGCTTCGAGATGGTGTATGAGCTCTGCGTCCTGTCCGCCGGGCGGCACCTCCGTCTCAAGGCGCTCCTGCCCGACGATGTCAATCCCGTCGCTCCGTCCGTCGTGTCGCTCTGGCCGACCGCCGACTGGCACGAACGGGAGGTTTACGACATGATGGGAATCCGTTTCGACGGGCATCCCGACCTGCGCCGGATTCTCATGTGGGAGGGATATCCGTATCACCCCCTGCGCAAGGACTTTCCCCTAGCGGGCAAGCCGAGCGAGGTGCCCAATGTGGCCTTCAGCGAGCCGGCCCCGCTGGCCGGCGGTCCGTTTGTCACGGTGCCGACCGACGGCACCACCCAGGTGCGCGAGCCGAGGGCCCGCCGCGCCGGGGATCTGCCGCCCCGGGAAAAATTTCTCACGGAACCTTGATTGCCGACGCCCAGGGTCTCGAGCAGCTCATCGAGCAACTGGCCCCGTTTCCGCAGATTGCCGTCGATACGGAAGCCGACAGCCTGCACAGCTACTTTGAGAAGCTGTGTCTGGTGCAGATCAGCACGCCGGAGGGGGATTATCTCGTCGATCCGCTCGCCGGATTTTCGCTGCAGCCTCTCTACGACGCGCTGGCCGGCAAGCGGCTGGTTTTTCACGGGGCCGACTACGATCTGCGGTTGTTGCACCGGGGCGGGAATTTTGCCGCGACCGATTTGTTTGACACCATGATCGCCGCACGCCTCTGCGGCTATCAGGAGCTCGGCCTGGCCGCGCTCGTGGCGAAACATTTCAACGTCAAGCTCTCCAAGGCCTCCCAAAAGGCCAACTGGGGCCTGCGTCCGCTTTCGAAGCAGATGATCGACTACGCGATGAGCGACACGAAATATCTGCTTCCGCTCGCCGCCATCATCGAAGCCGAACTGCACCGGCTGGGCCGCTGGGAATGGTTTGTCGAATCCCGCGACCGCATGCTGGCCTCGGCGCGCGAGCCGCGCGAACGCGATGAGAGCAAGGCATGGCGCATTCCCGGCAGCGCCGCCCTGAGTCCGCGCGCCCAGTCCGTGCTGCGCGTACTCTGGTATTGGCGCGACGGCGAGGCCCGCGCGTGGGACCGTCCGCCGTTCCACGTGATGAGCAACGAGGACCTCGTGCGGATCTCGGAAAAAGCCGTCCGCGGCGAGGCCTATTCGACGCCGCGCATGAGCGGGCGCCGTCGGAAGAGTTTTGAAGTCGTCCTGGCGCTGGCCCTCCACATTCCGGAGAGCGAATGGCCGGTGCAGCCGAAGACGCGCCGCCGCCGTCCCTCCCGCGAGGAGACCGAGCGCTTTGAGCATTTGAAGGCCGTGCGCGACAAGGTGGCGGCGGAGCTGGCCTTGGACCCCTCCATCATTGCGCCGCGCAGCGCGCTGGAGGCCGCCTCGGTGGATCCGTCCACTTCGGCCCTGATGAACTGGCAGCGAAAACTGCTCGGACTTCCCGTCGGGGAGAAAAAAGCCCATGCCGCCTGATCTGATCGCCCTGGCCCTCGCCGAGGACATCGGCGCCGGGGATGTGACTTCGGAATATTTCACCGGTCCCGACCGTCGTGCCGTGGCCCGCATCGTGGCGCGCCAGCCCTGTGTGCTGGCCGGCGGCGGTGCCGCGGAGGAGGTGTTTCGCCGGGTGGACGGTTCCCTGGAAATCCGGCGTGACCGCCAGGATGGCGACCGCCTCGAGACGGGGGAGGTGGCCATGACCATCTCCGGCCGGGCGGCTTCTCTGCTGACCGCGGAGCGCACGGCGCTGAATTTTTTGCAGCGGCTGTCCGGAGTGGCCACATTGACCCGGCAATACGTGGACGCGATCCGCGGCACGTCGGCCCGGATTCTGGACACCCGCAAGACCACGCCCGGATGGCGTCTTCTGGAGAAGGCGGCCGTCGTCGCCGGGGGCGGGGAAAACCATCGCTTCGGCCTCTACGACATGGCCATGGTGAAGGACAATCACCTGGCCGCGGGAACCCGCCTCGATGACCTGCAGGCGTCGATCCGGAAACTGCGCAAGGAGCGTCCGGAAATCCGCATCGAGCTGGAGGCCGACACCCTCGACCAGGTGCGGGATTTTCTCACGCTCGAAGGCGTGGATGTCATCCTCCTCGACAACATGCCGCCACCCGTGCTGCGGGAGGCGGTGGCCCTGCGCAAATCCGGCGTGCTTTTCGAAGCCAGTGGTGGGGTCACCCTCGAAACCATCCGAGCCATCGCCGAAACCGGGGTGGATTTCATTTCGGTCGGGGCGCTGACTCATTCCGCGAAGGCGGTGGACCTCTCGATGGAGCTCACCGAGGCGGTCTGAAACCGGCCGCACCCCTTCGGCGGACGGCGGCGGGATTTTTGATCCGGCGGACGGTTCTCCCCCTTTGCAAAACATGGGTTTGTGCTAATCTGGCCCATGCTCAAACCGCTCTCCGCCGCGTTGCTGATCCTGGTTGCGGGTTCCTCCGTGTGCGCCCAGGAAGATTCGGGTCGGATTGATCCGGATTCGCCGTATGACAACGCGCAGGTGCTGGCCCGCGCGATGCAGCTCATCCGGCAGGACTACGTGGACGACAAAAAGATCACCTACCGGGATCTGACCTACAGCGCGTTGCGCGGCATGCTGTCCAGCCTGGATCCGCACAGCCTGTTCCTCGAGCCGTCGGATTTCAAGGACATGCAGGAGGACACCCGCAGTGAGTTTGGCGGACTCGGCGTGGTGGTCACCATGGAGGACGGGGTGCTCACCGTGGTGAATCCCATGGAGGACACGCCGGGCGCGGAGGCGGGACTGAAACCCGGGGACCGCATTCTTCGGATCAACGGCCACTCCACGGAAAACCTCACCATCTCCCAGGCCATCGACAAACTGCGCGGTGAGGTGGGGGAAAAGGTGACCCTGACCATCCAGCGGCCTTCAACCAAGGAAATCAAGGACTACACCCTCACCCGTGTGACCATCAAGGTGCGCAGCGTGAAGGACGCCCAGATCCTGCCGGATGAGAGCGGACGGAAGATCGGCTACGTCCGGATCACGCAGTTCAACGAACCCACCGCCGGCGAACTGGCCAAGGAGCTCGACAAGCTGGAAAAGGAGGGCATGGAGGCGCTCATTTTGGATCTGCGCTACAATCCGGGCGGACTTCTGAGCAGCGCGGTGGATGTGTGCGGGCTTTTTGTTCCGCACGGCACCAAGGTGGTTTCCACGGAGGGACGCACGCCCGGCCGCGAATACCGCACCACGGCGCGTTTCAAAACACGCACCTATCCGCTGGTGATCCTCACCAACTTCGCCAGCGCCAGCGGCTCCGAGGTCGTGGCCGGCGCCCTCAAGGATCTTCACCGCGCGGTCATTGTCGGGGAAACCACCTTCGGCAAGGGATCGGTGCAAAGCGTCATCTCGCTGCCCGACGGCTCGGCCCTGCGCCTGACCACCCAGAAATACTACACGCCGAGCAAGCAGGTCATTCACGAGGTCGGCGTGACGCCGAACGTGCGCGCCACGCTTTCGCAGCAGCAGGAATACGCCCTACTGGAATCGAGGCGCAGCCACCAGGCCCGGAAACTTTCCGTCGAAAACGATCCCCAGCTCGGCCGGGCCATTGACATCCTGCGGGGCACGTTGATCTACACGGAGCGGCGGCAGCCTCCCAAGGCCAAGCCTGCCGGCCGGAGGTCTTGACCACCGTTCTCGCCGTCGAGACGTCCTGTGACGAAACGGCGGTGGCCATTTTGAGAGGCTTTGGGGACGTGCGGGCCCACCGGGTGGCTTCGCAGGCGGATCTTCATGCGCAATACGGGGGGGTCGTTCCCGAGGTGGCCTCGCGGAATCATCTCGTGCTGCTGCCCGGACTGGTGCAGGGATGCCTGGAGGACGCGGGGATTTCCCTCGACCGGATCGACGCCTTTGCCGCGACCACCGGTCCGGGGCTGGCGGCCGCGCTGCTCGTCGGAGCGGCCGCCGCCAAGGGGCTGGCCTTGGGAACGGGAAAAAAGTTTCTCGCGGTCAATCACCTCGAAGGGCACCTGCTTTCCCCGTTTTTTGGGGAACCGGAGATTCCTCCGCACGTGGCGCTCATCGTCAGCGGCGGCCACACCCTGCTTTTTGACGTGCAGGGCCACCGCCGCTACCGGCTGCTCGGACGCACCCGGGACGACGCCGCGGGCGAGGCGTTCGACAAGGTCGCCAAGCTGCTGGGGCTTCCGTATCCGGGCGGCGTGGAAATCGACCGCCTGGCCCGGCAGGGAAATCCGAAACGCTATGACTTTCCCCGCAGCATGCGGGATTCCGGGGATCTGAATTTCAGTTTCAGCGGACTCAAAACCTCGGTGCGTTATTTCCTCGAGCGGGGCTTCGATCCGGCGGACCTTCCGGACATCTGTGCCAGTTTCCAGGAGGCGGTTGTGGATGTTCTGGTGGAAAAGCTGGTTGCCGCCGCCTCCCTCTGCGGACGCCGCCTCGTTTCGGTGAGCGGGGGGGTGAGTGCCAATGCCCGCCTGGTGGAGCGCCTCGAGGCGCGCTGTCGGAAGGAAGGTCTCACGCTGCGCCTGGCCTCCCGGGCCCTGCGCACCGACAATGCCCTCATGATTGCCTACGCCGCGGCCCATCGGGCCGGAACGCCCTCGCCGATGGACACCGACATCCATCCGAATTTCGATGCCGAAGCCCTCGTGGCGGGGAAAGATTGATCTGCGCGGGGCGGTTTGCGATACTGGCGGGACATGGAAGCCTTCGTCCTGCTCAGCCATTTCCAACTTCCGGAGCATCGTGGAGGATAACCTCCCGCAACAAACTCCGTGCAAGGTGCTGATCGTGGAGGACGACCGTCCGACACGCAAGCTGTTGGAACGGATCATTGCGGCGCGCGGTCATGCCGTGGTCGGCTGTGAATCGGCCGAGGCCGCCATGGAGAAGCTGCAGACGGAGTTTTTCCCCCTGATCACCCTCGATATCCAGCTGCCGGGCATGAGCGGACTGGAGCTGGCGCGCCAGCTGCGGTCACACGGAAACGGCAGCCACTATTACATTCTCGTCGGCACGGGCAACAACCGTCCGGAGGACCTGCGCGAGATCCTGGAGGCGGGCGCCGACGACTACATCGCCAAACCCTACAATCCCGGCCTGCTCGACGTCCGGCTCACCGTCGCCGAGGCGGCCGTCAAGGAAATCGCCCGCCGCAAACAACTCGAGGAGGAGCTCCTTTTTCTGGCGCGGCATGACCCGCTGACCCGCCTCTTCAACCGCAGCCAGCTCGACTCCGCGCTTGCCACGGCGATTGAGCAGTCGGCGTCCGGCGCCCCGGGGACGGTGCTTTATCTCGATCTCGACAACTTCAAGATCATCAACGACACGCTGGGGCACGACACCGGGGACAAACTTCTCCAGCAGGTGGCGACCACGCTGAAGAAGCTGGCCGGGGAGGACAACGTGCTGGTGCGCTTCGGCGGGGATGAATTTGTCCTGATCCTGCCGGGTTGCGAACTCTCCCAAGGCGTCAAACTTGCGGAAACGCTCATCGAGCGCATCGACGAAATCGTTTTTGTCTCCGGCAACCGCACCTTCCGCGTCGGAGCCTCCATCGGCGCCGCCCGGGTCGAACCCGGAATGAGCCCCGCCGATGTGATGAGCGCAGCCGATTCCGCGTGCTACGCCGCCAAGGCGCGCGGCCGCAATCGCGTGGAAATTTATCGTCCGGAAAAGAGCGAGATGACCCAGCTCATTGCGGACACCGACTGGTCGACCCGCATCCGGGATGCCATGCGGGACGGCTCCCTCCAGCTCTGGTTTCAACCCATCGTTTCCCTCACGGAAAAAAAGATCGTCTATCAGGAGATCCTCCTGCGCTACGTGGATCCCCAGCACGGCGAACCGGTGCATCCCGCGGTGTTTCTTTCCGCCCTGCGACGGTTCGGGCAATCCATCCGGCTCGACCGCTTTGTCATTGCCCGCTCCTTCGAGGCGCTGGCCGCCAATCCGGACCTGTCCCTGTCCATCAACATCTCGGGCGCGCTGTTTGGTGACGATGCCTACTGCGAATTCGTCGAAAGCATGCTCGAAAATTCCGGAATCAATCCGCAGAGGGTGTTGTTCGAAATAACCGAAAACGACCTCATTCCGAACCTTCAGGCGGCTTCGGGCGCCATGAAGCGCCTGCAGGCGGCGGGGTGCAAATTCGGTCTCGATGACTTCGGCTCCGGATTTTCGTCCCTGTCCTATCTCAAGTCGCTACCCATCAATTTTCTCAAAATCGAGGGCGCCTTCACCCGGGACCTGCCCAACCAGGCCTTCAATCAGGCCGTGCTGCGTGCCATCCGCATCATGGCCGACGTGTTGAACATTCACACCGTGGCGGAATTTGTCGAAACCTCGTCCGAGTACGATCTGCTGCGGGAAATCGGCATTTCCTGCGCCCAGGGCCATTACGTGGCCGTGCCGCGTTCGACCCCCTACAAGGTCTCCGAGATCGGAATCTTCGGCGGGGAACCGCAGGCGTAATCCCCCGACTGGAACACGGCGGAGGAAGCCTTTGTGGCGGATGACGTGGGGAGTCCCCGCCTCCGACCAACCCCCTGCGCATTCCCCGGACAAAGCGCCCCCTCCCCGGTGCATACGCCGGGGAAGGCGGCGAGGTGCGATACTCTTTCCATGGAAACGACGTCAGACGGGAGCCCCGCCACCCGGGCTTCCGTCGAATACCAAGGGTGGAAAATCATCCTGTCCCCGGATCCCGGCGGACCGTTTGGGAGGAGGAGCGTCCTGGCCACCGCGGCCAAGGGGGAAACCCGGATTGCCGCGCAGGCCTGGAATCCGGACATGGCCCGGGAGATGATTCAGGACATGATCCGGCGCCGCGAGAAATAGCCCCCAAAAGGCGGCCTCAGCTTCCGCGTTCCTTGCGATCCTCCTCGGCGACCAGATCGTTCAGCGGGGTGGACGCAATGTGAATGCATGCCGAGGTCAGCGGGGCGTTGCGCGGACGGGCCCGCAGGACGGCGGCTTTTTTCGACAGGGCCCGTTGCGAGGCGGAGGCCCCCACGGAGTCGGCCGCGAAGGTGGCGGCGTTGAGCGAGGAGATGTTCAGGTTGGCCGCGGTGGCGATGGCGTCCTGGTTGGCGCCGAGGAACAGAAACTCCCATTTGTAAACCTCGGTCTGGTGTTTGATTCGCGAGGAAACATCGTGCCAGGTAAACCGGGTGGAGGCGTTTTCCAGTCCGTCGGTGAGGATGGCGACAATGACCTTGGCGGGCCGCTCGGGTTCGGCGGTGGCGGCCAGGCGACGGCCGAGCCGGTCGATGGTTTCCCCGACGGCATCGAGCAGGGCCGTGGTGTTGCGCGGCACGTAGGTGTCGGAGTTGAGCGGAGCCACGTTCCTTACCGGCACATTGTCGACGGGAACAAGGTACTCATCGTCGAACAAGACAAGGGTCAGCCGGGCCTCGCCGGGGGCCTCCTGCTGCTCGCGCAGGAAGTGGTTGAATCCGGAGATGGCCGCATGGGCGATGTTTTCCATGGAACCGGAGCGGTCGAGGACGAAGGCGATTTCGGTGAGGGTGGGATTCATGTTTTCAGAATATCGGGTGGGAGGGACATCCGTGGTCCCTGCGGGAATTGTTTTCTATCGCGCCGCCTGCAGCAGACCGGCCGCCTTGTCGAGGGTTTCCTGCCACTCGCGCTCCGGGATGGAGTCCGCGACGATGCCCGCGCCCACATGAAAACTCGCCCGGCCGTTTTCAAAAACCGCCGTGCGGATGGCGATGTTGAAGCGGCTTTCGCCGTTGTATCCGAAGAATCCGATGGCCCCGGTGTAGAGGCCGCGGGGAAAGGGCTCCAGTTCGGCAATGATTTCCAGGGCGCGCTTTTTGGGCGCGCCGGAGATCGATCCTCCGGGAAAGCATGCCATCAGCGCCGCCGCATGACCGACCTCGGGACGGAGGGTGCCGGTGACGGTGGAAACCAGGTGATGGACATGTTCGAAACTCTCGATTTTCAGGAGCTCCGGCACGGTCACGCTGCCGTATTCGCAAATCCGGCCAAGGTCGTTCCGCTCGAGGTCGGTGATCATCACCAGTTCGGCGATTTCTTTCGATGACGTGATGAGATCGTAGGCCTGGCGCTGGTCGAGCTGGGGATCGGCCCGTCGCGGCCGCGTGCCCTTGATGGGGCGCGTGGTGATGCTGCGGCCGCTTATGCTCAGGAAACATTCCGGGGAGCCGGAGACCACCTGGGTGCCTCCGAGATCGAGGAACGCCGCATGCGGCGCGGGGGAGTGATGAAGCAGGGCCTCGTAATAGGGCCAGGCGTCGCCCGCGAAGGAGGCGGTGAAGGGATGGGAAAGACAGACCTGATAGATGTCCCCGGCCGCAATGTATTCCTGGGCCCTCCGAACCATGGCGACGAACCGGGCCTCGTCGATGTGGGGGGAAAACGACAGGGACGGAAACGCCGGCGGAGGGGCGGGGTGATCCACCCGGGGCGGGTTCACCCATGCCGAGGGACCGTGCAAGAAAATGTGGAGCGTGTCGTAAAAGCCGAAACGAAACCGTCCGTCAAAACCCATCCAGCCGATCGCCGCGCCGTCCGGCAGTCCCAGGTCGGCGCCCGGACGTTTCCGGGCGGCCAGTTCCTCCTCGAGACGTCCCCAGTCGGACGGCCCGCCTTCGAGCACGAGGTCCGGTTCCCAGGCGAGGAGGGTGAAGGGTTCGGCTCCCACCGCCTGGCATTCCAGACAGACCAGGCCGGGTCGTGCGCGCAACGACCGTCCCGCCTCCTCCGGCGTGAGGGAGGGGGTGGGGGACAGACGGCTCACCGACGGACGATTCATGCGCAGGAAAATGTCCCCAAATCCCCGCCGGCGTCCATGTTCTTCTGCGTCATATGGAAAAGTCTCCCGGTTGGCCGGAATGTCATGTTCTTCTGCTTGAGCTATCGGCCGGCGGCTGATTAGCTATCGCGTCCGATGTGGTCCTCGTCCCGCTCCCTGATTCTCGTTTTGTTCTCCGCCGCTGCGGTGTTCGCCCAGGAAACCCCTGATCCGACACCGGCTCCCGAGGCGGCGTCCGAAGCCACGCCGGCCGCCACACCCGCAGTCACCGGGAGCCCGGAGCCCACTCCGCCGGAACCGCTGCCGCCCGCCGAGGTCAGCCCCGCTCCGACGCCGGACGTGATTCCGCTGGAGGGCGCCCCTCTGGAAACGCAGGATCTCGCCCCCGCCATCGACCAGGCTATGCCGGACGACGCCTTCACCGAACCGAACGCGGTCATTCCGGACGCCCCGCCGCCGCCGGTCACCCAGACCCTGGACAGCGCCCAGGAAAAACTTCGCCTGCAAAACATCCGCTACAAGGAGGTCCGCATCCAGGTCGACAAGGACCGCAAGGTCAAAAACCTGCGCGAGCAGGCCGACAAGGCGAAGACCCCCGAGGACAAACGGGCGGCCCTGCGGGAATACTACCGCCTTCTTTTCAAGAAAATGGTCGCCGTGGATCCGTCCCTGGAAGGGAAATGCCGGATCATGGAGGAAGCCTACCTCCGCCGGCTGGCCCAGGAACGCCTGGAGCCCACCATCCCGCTCAATCCGCCGCCGACCCCCCAGCCAATCGAGTAGGCGCCTCGTTTCTTCCACCCTGCCGCCCTGTCATGTACCGCCCTGCTCCTGAAATGAAAATCGTCACCGGGAACGCCCACCCGGCCCTCGCCAAAGCCATTTGTGCCCACCTCGGAGTGGAGCTTACCGACGCCACGGTGACTTCCTTCCCCGACGGGGAATCCTTCGTCAAAATCAACGAGAACATCCGCGGCCGCGATGTTTTTATCGTCCAGCCGACCTGTCCGCCCACCAACCACAATCTGATGGAGCTCCTCATCATGGTGGATGCCGCCCGCCGGGCGAGCGCGGACCGGGTGACGGCCGTCATTCCCTTCTTCGGATACGCCCGCCAAGACCGCAAGGACCAGCCGCGCGTGCCCATCACCGCCAAGCTGGTGGCCAACCTGCTTGTGGCCGCCGGCGTTCATCGGGTGCTGACGATGGACCTCCATGCGCAACAGTTGCAGGGGTTCTTTGATATTCCGGTCGATCACCTCTATGCCCTGCCGGTGATGATGGAATATTTGCAAACCATCGGTCTTAAAGACCTTGTGGTGGTTTCTCCCGATGTGGGCGGCGTCAAGATGGCCTCCGCATATGCCCAGACCCTGGGAGCGGGGCTGGCCATTGTCGTCAAACGCCGCAAGAGCGCCACGGAGATCGAGGCGGTCACCGTGATCGGCGAGGTGGAGGGCAAAAATGTCATTCTGGTGGACGATCTGACCGAAACCGCCGGCACGCTCACCGGGGCGGCGAAGATTCTGCGCGAGCACGGGGCACGCAATATTTATGCTGGTGTTTCGCACGCGGTCTTGACAGAATTGGCAGTTGAGCGATTGAAAAGCTCAGAAATCAAGGAGTTGATCACGACCGACAGCACTCCTGTGGGGGCAAATTCCGATGCCCGCGTGAAAGTGCTTTCAGTGGCCAAATTGCTCGGTGAGGGCATTCGGCGCATCCACGATGACGAGTCCGTGAGTTCGCTTTTTGATATCAAGAACCCGAAGAACCAATAACCATGGCCAAACAAGTCAAACTCTCTGCCCGTCCCCGTTCCGAATCCGGTCGTAACGCGGTGAAAAAAATCCGCGCCCGCGGCGCCGTTCCCGCTGTTATTTATGGTGGCCAGGGCGAGCCCGCCAACCTCGAAGTCTCCGCGAAGGAGATCAACAGCCTTCTCGCCCATGCGGTCGGCGAAAACATCCTCGTCGACCTCGAAATCGTCGAGGACGGAAAAACCACCAACCGCCTGTCCCTCATCCAGGAAGTCCAGCACCATCCGGTGAAGGGCGACGTGCTGCACGTCGACTTCCATGCCGTTTCCGCGACCGAGGAAATCGAGGCCGAAGTGGTTCTCGAGCCCGAGGGTGACGCGATCGGCGTCAAGACCTACGGCGGTCTGCTTCAGCAGAACCTTCACACCCTTCCGATCAAGTGCCTCCCGCGGAATCTGCCGGAGCTCATCAAGGTGGACGTCACCAATCTCAACGTGGGCGAAGCCCTGCACGTCAGTCAGATCGCCCTGCCGGCCGGAGTCACCGCCGCCCTCGACGGCGACGTGGTGGCCTTCCTCGTGTCCGAGCCGACGGTTTCCGCCGAGTCCTCCTCCTCCTCCAGCGAGGAAGCGGCCGCTCCCGAGGTGTTGAAGGAGAAGAAACCCGAAGCCGCGGAAGCCAAGAAGTAGTCCGAACGGCCGCGCGTGGAGCATGCCGACGTCTTCCGCCTCATTGCAGGTCTGGGAAATCCGGGCCGGCAATACGTCGGCACGCGCCACAATGTGGGGTTCCTTGTTCTCGACGAACTCGCCCGGCGTGCGGCGGTCGCCTTCCAGTTCGATGCGAAATGGAAGGCCGACGTCGCATCCTGCGGCGGCCGCACGCTGATGAAACCGCAGACCTTCATGAATCTCAGCGGGGAGGCGGTGGGCAGCTTTGTGCGGTATCACCGGCTTCATCCGGAGGAAGTGCTGATTGTGTTTGATGACACGGCCCTTCCTCTCGGCGAGCTGCGGATGCGTCGCTCCGGCAGTTCGGGCGGGCACAACGGGCTCCGTTCCGTCATCGCCCACCTGGGCACCGAGTCGGTGCCCCGCCTTCGGGTCGGCATCGGCGCCGCTCCAGGGTCCCTGCACAATTACGTATTGGGCCGCTTTTCGGAGGAGGAACTCCCCGTCGTTCACGCGTCCGTCTCCCGGGCCGCCGACGCCATCGCCCACGTCGATCAGCATGGCCTTGACGCGGCGATGAACATTTACAACAAGAAACAGATCCTATGAAAAACCGTTACGAAGTCCTGCTCGCCCTCGATGTCCGGGGCAAGGAAGAATCCGTCAAAGACATCATCGACCGCATCGAAAAAACCTTCAAATCCGAGTCTGTCACCGTCGAGCAGGTTCAGCGTCTCGAAAAGCGCGAGCTCGCCTATGAGCACAATCACGCGAAAAGCGCCTATTATGCGAACATCATTTTCGAAGCCACGCCTGCCGAGCTCGAAAAGGTGCGCGCCAAGCTCAAGCTCGACGACGACGTCTGCCTGCAAAATTACCTGCGCCTCCCGGCCAAGAAAAAAGCCGCCGAAGCCGCGGCCTAACCCGAACCTCCCATGCCCAACCTCAACAAAGTCATGCTCATCGGGAACGTCACGCGCGATCCCGAAGTCAAATACACTCCCAAGGGAACAGCCGTGGCCGAAGTGGGGTTGGCCATCAATCGGGTCTACACGCCGGAAGGCGGCGAGCGCCGCGAGGAAACCACCTTTGTGGACATCACCTTCTGGGGCCGCCAGGCGGAAATCGTCGGCGAATACGCCCGGAAGGGCCGCCCGATCTACGTTGAAGGCCGGTTGCAGCTCGACACCTGGGATGACAAGCAGACGGGCCAGAAACGCAGCCGCCTGCGTGTCGTCGGCGAGCAGCTTCAACTGCTGGGCTCCCGCCAGGATGGCGGCGGACGGGATTCCGGAGAGGGCGACGCCCCGCGGTCCCGCCCCGCACGCCCGGCCCAGCCGCAGCGCCCCGTCGAGGCGCCCGAGCCGGACGACGACGACATTCCGTTTTGATCAAAAAAAGGCGATCCACCCGGATCGCCTTTTTTTTGTGGGGCCGGCCGGCTTCTGATCAGTCCGGTCTTCCCCGGATTGGGACCACCCCCATCGTGAAACGGTTGACGCCATTTCTCTGCACTTCTATAGGGCGACAGTGACATTTCCCCGCCGCATCCGCTGGCTGTGCCTCGTTGTCTGGGGAGGCCTCTTTGTTTCCGGTCACGCGGCCGATGTGGTTTTTCAAAACGGCCAGGTGTCCCGCGGCGTGAAAATCGTGGCCGAAACGGACACGGACATTTCGCTTCAGATGCCGGAGGGCGTCGTCAAGTTTCCCCGCAAGGCCGTCAGGACGATCGACGGCCGGCCCGTCAATCCGCCGCCCACGCCGGCGGTGCCCCCGGCTCCGGCCGCGACTTCCTCGCCTTCCCGTTCGGCGGCCGCCGCACAAACTCCGGTTCCCCAAAAAATCGCGGTGCCGCCGCCGTCTCCGCCTCCCGCGAAGCCTCCTGCCAGACCGCCGCTACCGCCGGTGGAACCCGAGTCCATGCCGGTGCCCGATCCCGGGGGCCTGCCGGTGGAACCCCTGATTCCCGATCCCCTGGCGCCCAAGGGACCGTTTCAGCCGGCCTCGCCGGCCTACGAACACCGCTGGAACTTCGACTGGGTGTTGCTTGGACTGCTGGTGCTGGCCGGGGTCTGGATGCGCAGCCTCCAATGGGTGCAGCGCGATCTATATGAACGCCGGGGCGATCCGCGTTTTTGGAGCATGGTGGCGCTTTTGCTGCCCGGGGTGGGGGCGGGGCTCTACGCACTGGTTGCCGTGGTCGGCGATGCGATCCACCGACGACGGAGCCGGACGCAGACCGGACAATTCGCTCATGCGGAAGTGCGCAAGCCCCGGGGACCCTGGATGATGCCGCCCCGCGATCCGGCCGAGTATCTGGCCGGCCGGGGGACCACCCGGAAGGGATTTGAATTTCTGGACAGCGAACGGAAATCCGTGCGCATCGCCGACCTCGGCGAAACCGCCTCCGGCCTCGACATCGCCGGCGAATTGCTGGAGGAGGCGCTCCTCGAAAATGCGAGCGACATTCACATCGAACCCACGGCGGGCGATTACCGCGTGCGGTTTCGCCTCGACGGTTTCATGCACGAACGGATGACCTACGACTTCGTGAATGGGAGGCGTCTGGTGACGTCGTTGAAGGCGCTGGCGGAGATCGACATCGCCGAGAAGCGCAAGGCGCAGGACGGACGGTTTCGGGCGCGCACCGCCGGTCGCGAGGTGGATTTTCGCGTGGCCACCGCCAATTCCATCCATGGCGAAAAGGTGGTCATTCGCGTCCTCGATCACGGCCGCGGCCTTCTCGATCTGACCGCGCTCGGCATGTCCGACGACATGCTGGCCCGGTTCCAGAGCGTGATTCATTCCCGGAGCGGCATGATTCTCGCCACCGGTCCCACGGGCTCCGGAAAAACGTCCACCCTTTACTCCGCCCTCCGCCAGCTGGATGCCACGCGGCTCAACATCATGACCATTGAGGATCCCGCCGAACACGAACTGGCGGGCGCCACGCAGATCGCGGTGAACCCCAGGGCGGGCATCACCTACGAAAGCGGGTTGCGGTCCATTTTGCGCCAGGATCCGGACGTGATTCTTGTCGGGGAAATGCGCGACGCCGAGGCCGCCAAGGTTGCCCTCCGCGCGGCGCTCACCGGCCACCTTGTATTCAGTTCGCTGCACACCAAGGACGCCGTGGGCACCATTTCCCGCCTGCAGGACATGGGCATCGAGCGGTATCAGCTTGCCGCCGCCCTGCTCGTGATCATCGCCCAGCGCCTTGTGAGGGTCCTGTGTCCGCATTGCCGCCGGCGGGTCGAAGCCAGGGGGGACGAACTGGCCAGTCTCGGATTGGAGTTCGAACCCGGGGCCGCCCTTTACGAAGCCGTCGGCTGTCCCCGCTGTCTCAACACCGGCTTCCGCGGCCGCACGGGCATTTTTGAGTTGTTCGTGATCGATGACGAAATCCGCAAGGCCGTCAGCGAAGGAGCCGGTGAGGACACTTTGGCGGCGTTGGCGGCCCAAAAAGGGTTTCGCAGCTACCGTCATGACGGCGCCGAAAAGGTGCTTCTGGGCGTCACCACCGTGGAGGAAGTGCTTCAGGCCGCCTGACCCGCCATGTCCATCGAACTCATCATTTTTCTCGTTGCCTTGGTGCCCGTTGTTGTGCGCACGGTTCTGGGCTGGCGCGGCGGCGCCACGCTGGAGATGCGGCATGTGCTGGTGTATCTCTTTTCGCTGCTGGCCGCCTTGCGCTACTGGAAACCCGGCACCGAACTGGCGTTGGAAATGTTCAGCGGGGACCCGCAGATCCTCGGCGCGCTGGTGTTTTTGCTGGCCTATGTGGTGGCTGCGGTCCTGGCAGGTTTTCTCGTGAATCTCAGGGGCGAATTCTACCAATCCGTCGCCCCCAACAAATTCGACAACGCCCTCGGTGCGCTCTGCGGGCTGGTTTCGGGCACATTGCTGGGCGGAACCCTCCTTCTTTTTGCGGCGTTTCTCCTGCCGGGCCGGGTCGGGAATTTTGATGCGGCGAAATACCCGGTCCGCCTCGACCTGGTGCCTGTCCGGATCTTTCAGACGATCGAAACCGGCGTGGCCGGTGTCGCGCCGGACAGTCCCGCCCGCACGCAGTTTCCCGTGCCGCCGGATGCGACCCCCCGGTAGTCCTCGCCGACTCCCCACAGGCGCCCACCGAAGGAGGCACGAAATCCGATCAGGGTCGGCGTCGTACGTCCCGAAACACGTTTGCCATGGCGTCCGTCTTGACGGCGGGGGGCTTTTCCCTGACATTTCCCGAAACGCAGGGGAGCCGGCAACGGCTGAGAGTCCCGCACAGGCGGGAGACCCTTGGAACCTGATACGGTTAAAACCGGCGAAGGGAGACGAGATGAAAAATTCCGGAATGACGTTTCAAGCCCGACGGATTCCCGTCGGGGCGGTTTTTTCTCCTTCCCCCCGCCAACCCTGTTTCGCCGCGGCCCGGTTCCCGTCCGACAAATCCCAAACCCAACCCCAAAACTTTCCATGACCGCACCCAAAGACGCCTCATCCAACAGCAGTACGCCGTTCCCCAATTCCAAACGCATTTATGTGGGTGGCACGATACATCCCTTTGTGCGCGTTCCCATGCGCGAGATTGCGCTTGCCCCCACCAAAACCCTGTCCGGGGAGTTGGAAGCCAATGAGCCGGTTCGCGTCTACGACACTTCGGGTCCGTGGGGGGATCCGTCCTTCCGGGGGGACGTGGAAAAAGGGCTTCCGCCGCTGCGTCGCGACTGGATTCTTCAGCGCGGGGATGTCGAGGAATACGACGGCCGGGAGGTCAAGCCGCAGGACAACGGTTATCTGAGCGAGAGCCACGCCCAGATGGTTTCCGAACGGCGCGGCGGATTGTCTCCGCTGCGAACGCCGGAAAACGCCCGGCGCCGTCCCCTGCGCGCGAAACCGGGAAAAATCGTCACCCAGCTGCAGTATGCGCGTGCCGGCATCATCACCCCGGAGATGGAGTTTGTGGCCATCCGGGAAAACATGCGCGCCGCCCGCCTCGCCGACTACGCCGGGGACATCGCCCGCAATGACCTCGACAAGCAGCACCTCGGCTCCGCACAGCGGGACGGGGGCAGCGGGGCGGAATTTGTGCCCTCGGTGTTTCGCCGTTTTCCGCAGCGCATTCCGAAGGAAATCACGCCGGAGTTTGTCCGCAGAGAGGTGGCCGCCGGCCGCGCCATCATTCCGTGCAACATCAACCACCCGGAGCTGGAGCCGATGATCATCGGCCGCAACTTCCTCGTGAAGATCAACGCCAACATCGGCAATTCGGCGGTGGCCTCGTCGATCGAGGAGGAGGTGGAGAAAATGCGCTGGGCCACCAAGTGGGGCGCGGACACGGTGATGGATCTTTCCACCGGCAAAAACATCCACGCCACCCGCGAATGGATCATCCGCAATTCGCCGGTGCCGATCGGCACCGTGCCGATTTACCAGGCGCTCGAAAAGGTCAACGGGAAGGCCGAGGATCTCACCTGGGAACTTTTCCGCGACACCCTCATCGAACAGGCCGAGCAGGGCGTGGATTATTTCACCATCCACGCGGGGGTCCTTCTGCGCTTTATCCCGCTCACCGCGCGGCGCATGACCGGCATCGTTTCCCGCGGTGGCAGCATCATGGCCAAATGGTGCCTGGCCCATCACAAGGAAAACTTCCTTTACACGCACTGGGACGAGATCTGCGACATCATGGCGGCCTATGATGTGAGCTTCTCCATCGGGGACGGTTTGCGTCCGGGCTCGATCGCCGACGCCAACGACCAGGCGCAGTTTGCCGAGCTGAAGGTGCAGGGCGAACTCACCAGACGCGCCTGGGAAAAGGGCGTGCAGGTCATGAACGAAGGTCCCGGTCATGTGCCCATGCACATGATCGAGGAAAACATGGCCAAGCAGCTTGAATGGTGCCACGAGGCGCCGTTCTACACGCTGGGGCCGCTGACGACCGACATCGCCCCCGGCTACGACCACATCACCAGCGGCATTGGCGCCGCCATGATCGGTTGGTACGGCTGCGCGATGCTCTGTTACGTCACGCCCAAGGAGCACCTCGGCCTGCCCACCAAGGAGGACGTGAAGGAAGGGGTCATCACCTACAAACTCGCCGCCCATGCCGCCGATCTCGCCAAGGGCCATCCCGGCGCCCAATACCGGGACAACGCCCTCTCAAAGGCCCGTTTCGAATTCCGCTGGGAAGACCAGTTCAACCTCGGCCTCGATCCCGAGCGGGCTCGGGAGTTTCACGACGAAACCCTGCCGCAGGAGGGAGCCAAGAGCGCCCATTTCTGCAGCATGTGCGGCCCGCATTTCTGCTCGATGAAAATCACCGAAGACGTGCGCAAATACGCGGCCGAGCAGGGGATCGCCGAGGAGGAAGCCCTCGAAAAGGGCCTGGCGGAGAAGTCGGCCGAATTCGCGGAGAAGGGGGCGGAGGTTTATCAGAAGGTGTAGGCTGGCAACACGCCAGCCCGGAGGAGCTGCCGGACGACTGCGAAGATTTTCTGCGCGTTCGGGACAAGGCGATGTGGGACAAGGATTCCCGGGAGGCACCTTTTTTCCGGCGGCCCGGATTGCGCATCGGAGGATCCGCGGAAGCTGAAAGGAGGACCTTCAAGTCATGCCCGCCTCACCGAAGGCTCAGGAAACGCCGCCGGAGGGATCGAGGGCATCCCCTGCGGGAAATCAATCAGCGGTGCAAAGTCCAGGTTTGCACCGGCTCGTAGCGGGTCTGGCCGAGGTGGCTGAGGATCAGGCGGATCTCCCGCAGCCGCCAACCGATGGGAGGCGCGGGATGCTCGGGGACGCTCAGACGGTCGTAGAGAAGGGTGACGTGGGGGACGAATTGTAAATCCCGCGGCGCAGCCAGTCGATGGGCGGCCAGTGCCGTGATGAGGCGGCGATGCAGTTTCATCAGCTCCGCGTTGCCGTCGGGTTTGACCAGCACCAGCGGCAGGTTGCCGGGGCGTCCCGGGAAACTCCGGATGCGGTCGAAGGTGACATCGAAGGAGGCCTGACGTTCCAGGGCGGCGGGGCACGCTTCGCGGACTTTCTGAATGATCCGCTCGGGCCTCTCGGCGTGGTCGCCGAGGTGATGGAGAGTGACGTGGAGAATGTGCGAAGGACGAAATTTTCCGGTCAGCGCAAACCGGTCCCGCAGTTCATTCTGGAGGACGCAGATGGACCGGACGGCGTCCGCATCGGGAAAGGTCCCGAGAAAGAGGCGGTATTTCGGACGGGGAGGGGGCGGGGAGTCGGAAAGCTCGGGTTGGGAGATCATAAGAAATCCCGCCCCGCGGGACGGGACAAATGCCGTGTCCCGGTTGTCGGTGCCGCGGCCGGCTCCGGCGAAGGATCTTCGCCGGAGAACGGTCGCAGGGGGAGTTACTCCAGTTCGCCCGCCTTGACGATTTCCGCGAATCCGCGGGGATCGAGGCTGGCTCCGCCCACCAGGGCCCCGTCGATGTCGGGCTGGGTGAGGAGTTCGCGGGCGTTGGACGGCTTGACGCTGCCGCCGTATTGAATGCGCACCTTGTCGGCCGTGGCCTTGTCGGTGAGTTCGGCCAGGACGGCGCGGGTGTGGGCGTGCGCATCCTGGGCCTGCCCGGCGGTGGCGGTCTTGCCGGTGCCGATCGCCCAGACCGGCTCGTAGGCGATGACCGTGTCGAGCAACTGCTCGGCGGTCACCCCGGCCAGCGCGCCGCGGAGCTGGGTTTCCAGGACTTCCTTCTCCTTGCCGGCTTCACGCTCGGCGAGGGTTTCGCCGATGCAAAGGATCGGACGGAGTTCCGACGCATGGGCGGCGAGAACCTTCTTGTTGATGAGATCGTCCGTTTCGCCGAACAGGGAGCGGCGCTCGCTGTGGCCGATGATGACGTATTTGACGAACAGCTCCCGCAGCATGGTGGCGCTGATTTCACCGGTGTAAGCGCCGGATTTTTCAAAATAAAAATTCTGCGCGCCGAGGCGGATTTTCTGCGATCCTCCGAGCAGTTCGGAAAGTTTCGGGATGGCCGTGAAGGGCGGGGCGATGACGATTTCGACGGAATTGACGTCCTCGATTTCCATGCGGAAGTCGTTGAGGAAATTGGCGGTCTCCCCGACGGTCATGTTCATCTTCCAGTTCGCCGCGATGATTTTTTTGCGCATAGGTAAAAAAGACGGGGACGCCCGGCCCAGGCGTCCCCATTTTTGATTTTGCGGACGGCGGGCCGACCGTCCTGTGTGGTTATTTGTCGCTCAGGTTGGCCACGCCCGGAAGGGTCTTGCCTTCGAGGAGCTCGAGGGAGGCTCCGCCGCCCGTGGAGGCGTGGGTGACCTTGTCGACGACCTTGAACTTTTTCGCGGCGGTGGCGGTGTCGCCGCCGCCGACCACGGAGATGGCTCCGGCGGCTGTGGCTGCGGCCACGGCCTCAGCCACGGCCTTGGTGCCGTTGGCGAACTTGTCGAACTCGAAGACGCCGCTGGGTCCGTTCCAGACAATGGTCTTGGCCCGGGCGATGACCTCGGCGAAGAGGGCCGCGGATTTCGGACCGCAGTCGAGTCCCATCCAGCCGTCGGGGATTCCCGTGGAAGCGTCCGCCGGCTGGGTGTTGGCCTCGGGATCGAACTTGTCGGCGCAGAGGAAGTCCACCGGCAGGTGAATCTTCACGCCCCGGGCCTTCGCCTTTTCCATCAGCTCGGGAACAATCTTCGCGCCTTCCGGATCGAAGAGACTGTCCCCGATGGGCATGTTGTTGAGCACCTTGAGGAAGGTGTAGGCCATGCCGCCGCCGACGATGATTTCGTCCGCCTTGTCGAGCAGGTTGCGAATGAGCGGGATTTTGTCCGCGACCTTGGCTCCGCCGAGGATGGCGAGGAGAGGACGCTGCGGGTTGTCCAGCACCTTCGCGAAGGCGTCAAGTTCCTTCTGCATGAGGAACCCGGCCACCTTTTCCGGCAGGTCCACGCCGACCACGGACGAATGCGCGCGGTGGGCGGTGCCGAAGGCGTCGTTGGCGTAGATGTCCCCGAGCCGGGTGAGCGAGGCGCGGAATTCCGCAACCTTCGCCGGATCGGCCTTGGTCGAGGTGCCGTCCTCATTCTTGACCTTGCCTTCCTCCTCGATGTGGAAGCGAAGGTTTTCCAGCAGGGCCACTTCGCCGGGCTGGAGCGCGGCACAGGCGGCCTCGACTTCCGGTCCCACGCAGTCGGGAAGGAACTTCACGGGCTTGCCGAGCAGTTCCTCCAGCTTCGCGGCGACGGGCTTGAGCGAGTATTTTTCGACCCTTTTGCCGTCGGGACGCCCGAGGTGGCTCATCAGCACCAGCGACGCGCCCTGATCAAGAATGTACTTGATCGTGGGCAGCGCCGCGGTGATGCGGGCCGGATTGGTGATCTCCCCGGTGGCCTTGTCCTGCGGAACATTGAAGTCCACACGCATGACCACCCGTTTCCCCGCGAGGGAAACGTCCGTAATGGATTTCTTGGGCATGGATTATTTCTTGGCGATCACGCGGGCCATTTCCAAAACCTTGTTGGAGTAACCCCATTCGTTGTCGTACCAGGAAACCAGCTTCACGAAGGTCGGGTCGAGGGCGATGCCGGCCTCGGCGTCGAAGACGGAGGTGTGGGTTTCGCCGCGGAAGTCGGTCGAGACCACCTTTTCGGTCGTGTAGCCGAGGACGCCCTTGAGCGGGCCTTCGGACGCAGCCTTCACGGCGGCGCAGATTTCCTCGTAGGTCGCGGGCTTCTCGAGCTCGGCGGTCAGGTCCACCACGGAGACGTCCGAGGTCGGGACGCGGAAGGCCATGCCGGTGAGCTTCTTGTTGAGCGCGGGAATGACCTTGCCAACGGCCTTGGCGGCGCCGGTGGAGGACGGAATGATGTTTTCCAGGATGCCGCGTCCGCCGCGCCAGTCCTTCTTGCTCGGACCGTCGACCGTTTTCTGGGTCGCCGTGGCGGCGTGCACCGTCGTCATGAGGCCGCGCTTGATGCCGAAGGTGTCATTGATGACCTTGGCCAGCGGGGCGAGACAGTTCGTCGTGCAGCTCGCGTTGGAAATGATGGCCTGGCCCGCGTAGGTTTCGTGGTTGACGCCGTAGACGAACATCGGCGTGTCGTCCTTGGACGGGGCGGACATGATGACCTTCTTGGCGCCGGCCTTGATGTGGGCGCTGGCGGTCGCCTCCTCGAGGAAGAGGCCGGTGGATTCGACCACGATTTCGGCGTTGACTTCATCCCAGTTGAGGGTGGAGGGATCCTTCGCGTCGGTGAGGCGGATTTTTTTGCCGTTGACGATGAGATTCGACCCTTCCACGGACACCTCGCCCTTGAAGCGCCCATGCACGGAGTCGTATTTCAGCATGTAGGCAAGATATTCCGGCTCGAGCAGGTCATTGATGCCGACAACCTCGATGTCGTTGGGGAAATTCTGGATCGCGGCGCGGAAAACCATGCGTCCGATGCGCCCGAAGCCGTTGATACCTATCTTGATAGCCATGTGAGTGATGAGTAGAGTGTGTGGTTGTTAATCCCCTTCAGTAAATCCGCGGGGTGGCGGGACCGTCAACATTCAAAACGTCGCCGGCAGCGCAAAGCTTCGTCGAGCAGCATCTGAGCCGCTTCGTCGTGGCCGAGATGGGTCGAATCGAGGCGAAAATCGGCCGTTTCCGTGTAGATTTCCCGCCGGGAGGCCAGCAGGCGGTCGAAGGCCTCACGGGGATTCTCGGTCTGCAGGAGGGGGCGCTTGCCGCTGCGACAGGCGCGCTCGAAAAGAATGTCGGGGTCGGCGTCCAGCCAGCCCACCACGCCAATCCGGCGCAGGGTGGCGCGATTTTCCGGGCGCAGAATGGCGCCCCCGCCGGTGGAAAGGACGATGCCGCAAAGGCCCACCGTCTCGGCCAGAACACGCTGCTCGACATCGCGAAAATACTCTTCGCCGTCCGAGGCGAAAATTTCCGGGATGCTCCGGTTTTCGGCCTGGACGATGAGATCGTCCGTGTCGAGAAAACGATGACCCGTCAGGCTGGCGACCCGTCGTCCGACCGACGACTTGCCGCAGCCCATGAAGCCAATGAGAACGAGGTTGGGTAGCACCCCCTCAGATTCTCACAACGTTCTTCGCGCGGGAACCTTTTTGATCCTGGTAGAGTTCGTATTCGACCTCTTCGCCCTCCTTGAGCGTCCGGAATCCTTCCGTCTGGATCGCCGAAAAATGGACAAAGATGTCCCCGTCCACAGTGGGATCCATGATGAAGCCGAATCCCTTCTTTTCGTTGAACCACTTTACTGTTCCTCTGGCCATATACGTCTGTTATTCATGGGCAGGTCCGAAGAACCCGTCCTGTTGCAGATTTTTCATGCGCAGGAAGGGATGCACTCGGACGCTTGCAACAATTTTTCATAAAGTATGAAGCAAACTTCGGGCCAACCTGCGCCACTAATCGGGGTAATTATGGGTAGTTCTTCGGATTGGGCAACTATGAAAGAAGCCTCCCTAATACTTAATAATCTTAATATTCCCCATGAATGCCGGGTGGTATCGGCCCATCGAACCCCGGATCTAATGGCCGAGTATGCGCGCACGGCGGAGGAGCGGGGTTTGCGCGCGATCATTGCCGGCGCGGGGGGCGCGGCTCATCTGCCGGGCATGGTGGCGGCGCAGACGGCGGTGCCCGTCCTGGGAGTGCCCGTGCAAAGCAAGTCGTTGAACGGCATGGACTCACTTCTTTCCATCGTGCAGATGCCGGCGGGGATTCCGGTGGCGACCTTTGCCATAGGCGTGGCCGGCGCGAAGAATGCGGCGCTCTTTGCCGCGGCCCTTTTGGCGGCGGAAAATCCCACCATCAAAGCCGCATTGACCGCCTATCGTTCGGCCCAAACCCAGGCGGTTTTGGAAAGCCGGCTCGACTGATTTTCGGGGCGAAATTTTTTCGAAGATTTGTGGAAACCCGTTTGCTTGCCCCGCCGGTGGCGATTGCCGAGGCGGTGGCTCTGTTGTCCGCCGGCGAAGTCGTCGCCCTGCCGACCGAGACGGTTTATGGCCTCGGCGCGTGCGCTCTGGATCCGGTCGCGTGTGCAAAAGTCTTTGAGGCCAAGGAACGTCCGTTGAGCGACCCGCTCATTGTCCATTTGCCGGACCCTTCGTGGGTGGGCCGTCTGGCCCGGTCCAATCCGCCGGCCCGCCGGCTGGCGGAGCGCTTTTGGCCGGGACCGCTCACCCTGGTGCTGCCGCGCACGGACTTGGTTCCGGACATTGTCACCGATGGACAGGATACCGTGGCGCTTCGCATGAGCGCTCATCCGGTGTTCCGGAAGATCGCCGCAGGCTTGGACAAACCCATTGCCGCGCCCAGCGCCAACCGGTTTGGGCGGATCAGTCCGACCCGCCCCGAACATGTGATGGCGGAACTGGGTGGACGCATTCCGTTGATTGTGGATGGCGGCCCCTGCACGCACGGCATCGAATCGACCATTGTGTCTGTCTCCGCCCACGGGGTGGCTATTTTGAGACACGGACCGGTCACAGAAGAACAACTTGCTGAAGTGGTCCCCGTGCAGGCGGCCCGCGGCGGAATCACCACCCCCGGGTCGATGAAGAGCCACTACGCGCCCCGGACGCCGCTGGACATTCTGGAGGCCGCGGATCTCGACCGGGTGGCCGGAACCCCCGGGGTCGGACTTTTGGCCTATTCCCAAGTCCGCGAGGGCTTTGCCCGCGTCGAAGTTTTGAGTGCCTCGGGGGACCTGCGTGAGGCTGCGGCAAATCTTTACGGAGCCATGCGGCGTCTGGACGAAGCCGGTCTCGGTCGCATCGTGGCGGAACCCGTTCCCGAAAACGGCCTGGGCGTGGCCATCATGGAGCGTCTGCGCAAGGCGGCCGTGCGGGAATAAACGGGCGGGCGAGCAGGGAAAGCCGCGGCCTCCCTCACACCTCGAGCCGGTACCCCAGGCCGTGCACGGTGAGGAGGTGGCGTGGATGGCCGGGTTCGGTTTCGATTTTCTGGCGGAGTTTGACGATGACCTGATCGAGGGTGCGGGTGGTGCCGTAATATTCGATGCCCCAGACTTCGTTGAGGATGCGGTCGCGGGACAGGGCATGGCCGCGTTCGCGGTGCAGGAGAACCAGCACGGCCAGTTCGCGGGGCGTGAGGTCGAAGGACTCGCCGCTCCGCCGTCCGCGAAGGGCCGGCACGTCGATTTCCACGTCGCCAAAACGGAGGATATCGGGCGCGGGGGACGCGCCGGGGGTGCCGGTCTGGGCGCGGCGGAGGAGGGCGTGGACGCGGGCGATGAGCTCGCGGACGCCGAATGGTTTGGTCACATAGTCGTCGGCGCCCAGTTCCAGACCGATCACCTTGTCGACCTCCTGGCCCTTGGCGGTGAGCATCAGGACCGGGACCGCGTTCCGCTCGGCGCGCAGTTCGCGGCAGATGTCATACCCGCTCTTGCGCGGCAGCATGACGTCGAGAATGACGAGGTCGGGCTGTTCCTGGCGGATCTTTGGGAGCGCGTGGGCGCCATCCCGGCATTCCGAAACCTGATACCCTTCGCCGTTCAGGGTTTCGACCAGACCGAGACGGATGTGGGGATCGTCTTCGACAACAAGAATGCGCTTGCTCATGGGTGGACGGGAGGACGGCGGGGGATGTGGAAGCGGAAGATCGCGCCGCCGCCGTCGCGGGCGCGGCAGGTCACGTCGCCGCCATGGTCGCGGGCAATGCGCCGGGCCAGGGTGAGTCCCAGACCGGAACCCTGCGCGCCGCTGGCCAGGGAATCGTCGGCACGGTAGAAGGCTTCGAAGATTTTTTCCTCCAGACCGGCGGGCACCCCGGGTCCGCGATCCAGAACCTCCGCCACAAAACACCCGTCCTCCATGCCGGTGTGCAGCACAATCTCCCGGCGGCGGGTGGCGTATTTTTCGGCGTTGGAGAGAAGATTGACGAGGACCTGGGAAACACTGTCGGCGTCGCAGACGACGGAATACGGACCCGGCGCGGCCTCCCACTGCACGGAGAATCCGGCCTCCCGCAGCCGTCCGCTCTCCGTCTCCCAGATGCGTCCAACGACCGCATGCAGGTCGCACTCCCGCATTTCGTACACCTTCCGGTTCCGCTCCAGACGGGAAAAATCGAGCACGTTGTTGACGAGGCGGGTGAGGCGTTCGCTCTCGCCGGAAATGATGCGCAGGTAGCGGTTTCGTTTTTCCGGTTCCGTCACACGTCCCTCGGCCAGCAGGTCGGCGAACATGCGGATCGACGTGAGGGGGGTCTTCAATTCGTGGGAGACATTCGACACGAAGTCGGTTTTCTTCCGGGCGAGGGCGAGTTGCCGGCGCGTGTCGGCGGCGAAAAAATATCCCCCGGCGAGAATCGCCGCGAGGGCCAGCGCGATCAGAAGAACCAGCGTCAGCGTGACCAGCCGGGCCGATTCGGTGAGTTGACCGGGATTGGTCAGGTAAACCGCCACCTCCCAGTGCGGCAGCACCTCGCCGATTTCGGAGGCGACAAAGGGACGCTTCCAGTTTTCCTCGAATCCCCCGGGCCGGCGGGCGACCGGACGGGATTTGTCGTTGAGGATGGCGAGGCGGACATCGGGATCCGGATCGACGGTGGCAAGAGCCTCGCGGGAGATTTGTCCGAGTTCGTCCGGCGCCAGCATCAGGCCGAACAGCCAGTCGGATTTCGGATCGGGCCGGGTCCAGAAAAGCACCTGCAGCCGGTCCTCCACAAAACGGGCCAGGATGCCCTGCGCCGCGCCACGCACGGCCGTCTGAAAATTGGAAAATTCCGGCGCGAGCTTGGAGGGAAGGGCCGCCTGGGACTCCGCCTGGCGGTATTGGGGCTCGATGGAGCGATTCACGGACGCGGGGCTTTTTTTGGAAAATGGCAGGCGCAATTTTCCGGAGTCGTCGGAACCTTCGGCCTTCTCCTGTTTTTTGCCGTCGTACGCGGAGGAAGCCGCCTGACGGTCTTTCAATCCGCCGGCGGTCTCGGAGGCCTGCAACGGTGTGTTCCGGTAGATTTCCGCCTCGGTTTCATTGCTGAGGAAAAGGCGGTTGTCGCGGATGAATTCGCCGATTTTCGGATGGGCGGCGGCGAGGGCGCGGGTCGGATAGGCGAGGGTTCCGTCCGCGGCGACGGCAAAGGGCTGGCCGCGTCCGGTCCAGACGGTGCCGAGGCGGCCGCCGTAATCCTCCGCCAAAGCCGGCGCGCTGTGGCCGGCCAGAAGGTCGCGGGTGGCCTCCACAAATTCCGCCTGGCTTTGCTCGATGAGGCTGCGGACAACGGCCGCCAGCGCATCCGCCTCCGCCTGGCGAAGGTCCGCCGCCTGGCGCTCGATGAGGATGCGTTGTTCGCTGGCGGTGCGCAAAGCCAGCCAGCCCAGCACGAGGCTGGGCAGGAAAATGGCGACGAAAAAAATGACGGCGGAACGCTTCACCGGAAAAGGGGTGCCCGGCGGGCCGGACGGGAATGTTTCATGCGGGACGAAAGTCTAGCAGAAGGGCCCGGTGGCGTCGCGAGAATTATGGCGCACTCCGATGCGACCGGAGCGCGCCTTGGGACGGTCAGCGTTTCTGTTTTTTGTCCTGGTAGTTCTGGTACTGCACCTCCTTGCGGCTGGCCTTGCTCAGGGAGCCGCGCCTTTGCAGTTCCTCCGCCTTTTGCCGCAGCACCCCGTTTTCGGTTTTGAGCAGGCTGCTTTGCGCGACCTCCGGCAGGGCGGCGTTTCGGGCGGCCTGCCGGAGCAGGAGGTTGGCGGCCTCGCGGGATTTGCCGGCGTCGGCGAGTCGGACGGCCTGTTCCTTGGCGAGACGGTTGCGGGTGAGGGCGGCATTGACCGCGACTTCGGCGCGGATCGAGTCCTCCACGGCCTGCGGATCCGCGCTGCGGCGCACCCGGAGCGACCGCCGCTCCGTGGCGGACCGGCCGGATTCGGCGTCATCATAGGAGAGTTCGACCGACGCCAGGTCGAGCGTTTCGTTTTCTCCCTCCGGCACCTCGCAGGCAATGAGAAAGCGCCGGGTTTGCGCGCCGTAAAAATCGGAGAGGGGAATGGTGACCGATTGACCGTGAAAAGAGATTTCCTCCTCGCCAAGCACGCCCCTTGCACGGACCCCTTCGGGCAGGGTGATGGTCACGCGGACATTCCGGGCGACGACGCTTTTCACCGTGCGCAATTCCCCGGCGAAAATGTCCGGCAGCTTTTCGACGTCCTGCACGTAATAATAGTTGGCGTGGCTGGCCTCCGCCAGCGCGGTCATGAGGTCCTCGTTGTAGTCATCGCCGAGTCCGACCGTGGACACACTTTGTCCCTCCTCGCGCAATTCCCGGCCCAATCTGGCGAGGTCGGCGGGGCGGGAGGGGCCGACGTTGGCGTTGCCGTCGGAGAGCAGGATGATGCGGTTGATGTTTTCGCTGTCGAAATACTTCCTCAGCTGGGCGGCGGCCTTTTCCACTCCCGCATACAGGGCGGTTCCCCCGCCGGCGCGGATGGCGTGGATTTTCTCCTTCAGGGTTTTCCTCTCCTTCACGCGCTGCGGCGGGATGAGGACCTGAACCTCGTCGTCGTAAACGACCAGGGAAAACCGGTCGTCGGGTCCGAGTTGATCAAGGGCCACCTCGGCGGCCTGCCGGGCTTTTTCCAGTTTGGCGCCGGTCATGGACCCCGACCGGTCGAGCGCCACGGCGAGATTGATCGGCAGCGTGCGGCGCCGGGAGGACGCGTCCATGGCGCGCAGTTCGACCTGCAGGAGGGTCTCCCGGCGCGTGGTCGGGAGGACGTCGCGTTCGGGGGTGACGGTCAGGCGGACCGCCGGTGTTCCCTCGGCCGCACAGAGGGCGAGCGCCGAGGCCGTGAAGAGCGAAAGCAGGGTCTTCATGGATCCAGCTTCGCAGCGTGCGCGGCGACGGGTGTCAGACGGAGGTAAGAAGTTTGTAAAAAATTTGTTCGCCGGGGTGCGCGGCGGGGAGGATTGGAAGGGCCGCCGGGAGCACGTCCGGCCCCGGGAGGATGCGAAATATCCTCGACCCGACCGCGGACTTGCGTAGGTTGAACCCGAAAGCCGAGCTTCCCGCAGGGGACGACGGAAGGAGTCCAGGAACTTCGGTTTTCGCGTTGAACCGTTGTTTTTTTGCCATGAAACGCCGAATCGAAAGGGTGTGTGAAGTCATCAAACGCGAACTGGGGCCGATCATTGGGCGCGAGCTGACCTTCTCCGCGCCGCTGGTCACCGTGAGTGGGGTGGACATCACGCCCGACCTGAAACAGGCCCACGTCTTCATCAGCGCCATCGGCACCGGGGCGCAGAAGCGGAAGGCGATCGAGACGCTCGAGCATCATCGTGTCCTGCTGCAGGCCGAGCTTGCCAAACGCGTCGTTCTCAAGCACACACCGCATCTCCATTTCCGAATCGACGAGTCCATCGAACGGGGCACGCGCATCCTGGGCATTCTCGACGAGTTGGGATTGGACGAAACCCAATGAATTGCACATTTGCCGAAATTGAAGCCGCCCTCGGAGGCGCGCAGGACATTCTGGTCGCCAGTCATGTGCGCCCCGACGGGGATGCGCTCGGCTGCACGATCGCCTTTGCCCTGTGGCTGAAATCCCTGGGGAAGAAGGTGACCGCCTGGAACGAAGAGGGCGTCACCCAGAAATTTCGCTATCTGCCGGAGCACGAAATCGTGACGCTCCCGGACGCCCAACCGCGGACGTTTGACGCCGTCGTTGCGCTGGACAACTCGGTGAAAAACCGCCTCGGCACGGTCTGGAAATCCGTCGCCTCCACGAAGCTGCTCGTCAACATCGACCATCACGTCAGCAACGAGGGCTACGGCGACCTGAACTACATCGATCCGGGCGCGCCGGCCACCGGGCAGATCCTTTTCGAATTCTTCCGGGACCGCGGCGTGGCCCTCACGCCGGCGATGGCGGCCAATCTTTTTGCGGCCATTTCGACGGACACCGGATCGTTCCAATACCGCGGCACCGACGCCCGCACCTTCCGGGCTGCCGCCGGACTGATTGAGGCCGGTGTGGATGTCGCGGAAATTTCCCGCCAGATGTACGAGAGCCAGCCCATGCGGCGGCTCGAGCTCCTGCGTTACGCCCTCAACCAGGCCCGGTTCAGCTGTGACGGTCACCTGGTCAGCTTTTCCCTGCCGCTTTCCGCGGTCGAGGAACTGGGCGTGCTGCCGGAGGACAACGAAGGCATCATCGACCATCTGCGGTCCGTGGACGGCGTGGTTGTCGCGGTGTTTTTCGAGGAACTGGCCGACGGCATGATCCGGGTCAGCTCCCGATCGAAGGATGAACGCGTGGATGTCTGCAAGATCTGCAAACAATTCGGAGGCGGCGGTCACCCGCTCGCCGCCGGGGCGCGGATCCAGGGCTCCCTGGCCGCGGTGGAAGAAATGTTTTTGGAAGCTGTTTGTCATGAAATCCGTAACCGAAACTGACGGCGTTCTCCTCGTGGACAAGGCGCCGGGCATGACGTCGCACGATGTTGTGGCCATCACGCGCCGGGCCCTGAACACAAAGAAGGTCGGGCATTGCGGCACCCTGGACCCGCTGGCCACCGGTCTGCTCATCATCACCATCGGCCGGGGAACCAAGATCCAGGATCTTCTCATGAGCGAGGACAAGGAATACGTCGGCACGCTCAAGCTGGGAGAGATCACCGGCAGCCAGGATGCGCAGGGGGAAATCATCGAAACGCGTCCCATCCCGGGGGACCTCTCCTATGGCCAGATCGAGGCCGCGTTCCAGAGGTTCAAGGGCGATTTTTATCAGACGCCGCCCATGGTGAGTGCGATCAAGAAGGACGGCGTGCCGCTTTACAAGCTGGCCCGGCAGGGCAAGAAGGTCGAGCGCGAGCCGCGGTTCGTCCGCGTGTACGCCTTTGACATCAAGGAGGTGCGCCTGCCGGAGGTCGACTTCCGTGTGGTGTGCAGCAAGGGGTTTTATGTCCGCACTTACGCGCACGACATCGGGGAGGCGCTCGGGTGCGGCGCCCATTTGAGTGCGCTGCGCCGCACCAAGTCCGGACGTTTCAGCGTCGACGGCGCCGTCACGGTCGAGGAGCTCAAGAACCTGCCGCGGGAGGAACTGGTCCGGCGCGTGCTGTCGCTGCCCGAGGTTTCGCGGCTGCGCGGAGCGTAGGAAGCCGGGCCGCCGCCCGGCGCCATTCCGTGTCGTGAATCCCCATCCGCCTGGACCTTGAAAATCCTTTCCTCCATTGCCCAGCTGTCCGAAATCCCCGGGCCTCTCTGCGTGGCCATCGGGGTCTTTGACGGCGTGCACCTGGGGCACCAGGAACTGATCCGCCGCACCCGGGAGGAGGCCGCCCGGGTGCAGGGGACGCCGGTGGTTCTGACCTTTCACCCCCATCCCGTGCGGGTTCTGCGTCCGGAATCGGCGCCCCACCTGCTGACCTCCACGCCGCACAAACAGCGCCTGATCGAGGCGCAGGGGTGTCCGGTCTTGGTGTGTCAGGATTTCACTCGCGAATTCGCCGCGCAGCCGCCGGAGGTGTTCATTGAGGCACTGGCCGCCGCCGCCCGGCCGCTGAGCCGGATCTGCGTGGGGCACAACTGGGCGTTTGGACGAAACCGCTCGGGCAATGTCGCCCTGCTGGAGGAACTGGGCCGCCGGCTTGGCTTTGCAACGATGGAAATCGATCCCGTGGTGGTCGACGGCGATCTCGTGAGCAGCACGAGGATTCGGCGGGCGGTGGAGGCGGGGGATTTTGCCACGGCCCGCCGGTTGCTGGGGCGCGATTACACCATTCTCGGAACGGTCCGCCACGGCCGTCAACTGGGCGGGCGCATCGGATTTCCCACCGCCAACCTCGCCGCGCACAACGAACAGTTTCCGCCGGACGGCGTTTATGCGGTCCGTGCCAAACTGCGCGACAGATGGCTGGGCGGGGTGGCTAACATCGGCACGCGTCCCACGGTGAACGACACCCCCGAGCGGCTTCTCGAGGTCCATCTGTTCGGATTTTCCGACCGGTGTTACGGCGAGGACATCGAGGTCCGCTTTGAAAAATTCCTGCGGTCGGAGCGGAGGTTTCCCTCGGTTGACGCCCTCAAGGAGCAGATCAGCCGGGACGCGGAGGAGGCGCGGCGGGTGCTGGAGGGCGGAACCCCGCCGGCGTGTTGAGTCTCAGCCCTTCAGCAGGGCCGACCGCATGACCTCGAGCGGGGCGGGGCGGTTGAACCAGATTTCGAAAGACAGGGCGCCCTGATGCAGCAGCATGGAGAGGCCATTGGCCGTGCGGGCCCCGGCGGCGCGTCCGTCCTCGATCAAGCGCGTGTCCCCCGCGGCGTAGACCGTGTCGTAAATCATCAGATTGGCCGTGAGCAATCCGGCCGGGATCAGCGCGGGATCCGTGCGTTTCATGCCCACGGAGGAGGCGTTGATCACGATGTCCACGTGCTCGAGTTGCTCCCGGAGGGCCGGTTCCCGGTGGGGGATGGCCAGGAGACGGTCCATGGGACCGATCAGGCGTTCGCTGCGGAAATAAGGAGCCAGCTCGGCGGCCAGTGCGGCGGCCTTTTCATAGGTGCGATTGACGAGCACAAGCCGCTCGCAACCTTCCAGGGCGCACTGGACCGCAATGGCGCGGCCGGCTCCGCCGCCGGCTCCGAGGAGCATCACACGCAGGTCGCGGAGGTCCACGTAAAACTCCTCGCGGATGGCGCGCAGCAGTCCGGGACCGTCGGTGTTGAATCCGATGAGCCGGTCGCCGTCCACCACCACGGTGTTCACCGCGCCGGATTTGCGGGCGTAATCGTCGGCTTCATCCACGGCGGCCAGCGCGCCCGCCTTGTGCGGGATGGTCACATTGGTGCCGAGAAAGCCCGCCTGGGGAAGGGCGCGCAGAGTGTCGGCCAGTTCTTCCGGACGGACGTGGATTTTGACGTATTGCGCGTCAATTCCGCAGGCCTGCAACGCGGCGTTGTGAAAGCCCGGCGAACGGCTGTGCGCCACGGGGTCGCCCAGGACGGAAAGGCGGGCAGGCGGCGCGAGCGCGGAGAGTTTTCCGCTTTTCAGATCGGCGGGAGTGAAAACGTCGCTCATGGGTCAACGGACGGATTCCGGGTTTGGGGGCCGGACGGCACGGGAACGCGGTCTGGCGTCGGCCGGTTTTTTCATGCCACGCCTTTTGCGGCGCGTTCGAAACGTGCCAGCACGCGCTCCTTGCCGAGCACCTCGAACATCTCGTAGAGGCCCGGTCCCACCGACTTGCCGCTCACCGCCACGCGGGCGGGATGGACGAGGGCGCCGGCCTTGACGCCCCGGGCGGCGGCCGTTTCCTTGAGCCGCGCCTCGATGGCGGCATGGGTCCAGTCCGAAAGATCCTTCAGCGCCTCGCCGAGGGCCTCGAGATTTTCCAGGGCGCCGGGCTGTTTGAGTTTTTCGGCGGACTCGGGTTCGATCGGATAATCTTCGGTGAAAAGGAATCCGATCCACGACGGCACGTCGTTCAGATGTTTGACCTTGGCCTTGACGATCGACAGGGCCTTGAGCAGTTCCTCCCGCGTGCCGTAGGCAATGCCCGCCTTTTCCACAAAGGGCAGGGCCAGCTCCGCAAAGCGCTCGAGGCTCATGTGCAGAAGATACTGACCGTTGAGCCAGAAACACTTGTCGAGGTCGAAAATGGCGTTGCGGCGGTTGATTTTTCCGAGGTCGAAAATTTCCCGCACTTCCGAAAGCGGCACGATTTCGCGGTTGTCCCCGGGCGACCAGCCGAGCAGGCAGAGGTAGTTCAGCACCGCTTCGGGGGCGTATCCGTTGTCGACGAAATACTGCACGCTCGAGCCGCCGTCGCGCTTGCTCAGTTTTTTGCCCTCGTGGTTGAGGATGAGCGGAATGTGGGCGAACTGGGGCGGCGTGACGCCCAGGGCCTGGTAGAGCTCGATGTGCTTGGGCGTGTTGGAAAGGTGATCCTCGCCGCGAATGACGTGGGTCATCTTCATCTCGATGTCGTCGACGACATTGACGAAGTGGAAAATCCACGAGCCGTCCGGACGACGGATGGTCATGTCCGGGTGGGTCACCGGGTTGGACATGTCGAAGGTGATGGTGCCGCAGACCAGATCGTGCACGGTCACGGATTTCCGCGGGGAGCGGAACCGGATGGCGCCCTCGTCCTCGTAGGTGTGCCCGCCGGCCTGGAGTTTGGCGAGGTAGGATTCATAAATGCTGTTGCGCTCGCTCTGACGATACGGGCCGTGGTCGCCGCCGCGGTCGGGACCTTCGTCCCAGTCGAGACCCAGCCAGTTGAGGCCGTCATAGATCGCCTGAAGGGCCTCGGCGGTGTTGCGTTTGTCATCGGTGTCCTCGACGCGGAGGATCATTTTGCCGCCGTGCTTGCGGGCAAACAGCCAGTTGAAGAGCGCGGTGCGGGCGCCTCCGACATGGAGGTAACCGGTGGGTGAGGGTGCGAAACGGGTGCGAACGGACATTTCTTATTCCTGTAATGCTGAATCCTGTCTAAAAATGCCAAGCATGACTCTCCAAGCCCAAGTTGACAACGACATAAAAGAAGCGATGCGTGCCAAGGACATGCCGCGGCTCAACACCCTGCGCATGCTCAAGGCGGCGCTGAAGAACGCGGCCATCGAAAAGGGCGGGGCGGATGCCGTCCTGGACGACGCCGAGGCTGCCGCCGTCATTCGCAAGCAGATCAAGCAGCGCCAGGATTCCGTGGAGGGTTATGAAAAAGGCGGCCGCCCCGAGCTGGCCGCGGGTGAAAAGGCCGAGATCGAGATCCTTTCCACCTACCTGCCCAAGGGGCTTTCCGCCGAGGAAATCACCGTCCTGGTCCGGGAGGCCATCGCCGAGGCCGGCGCGACCTCGAAACAGCAGATGGGCGCGGTCATGAAAATCGTCACCGCCAGGGCGGCGGGACGGGCCGACGGACGCACGCTGAGCGCGGAGGTGCAAAAACAACTGGGCTGAACCCTCCCTCGCCATCCCGGCGGCCCGACTCCGGTCCCTGCCCCCGCGGCCGGAGTCCCCGCCCGGAAGCGCTCCCTTTCGCATGCCTTCTCCCTCCCTCAGCGCCGTCATTGTCGCCGCCGGTTCCAGTCGCCGGATGGGTTTTGACAAACTCACCGCGCCGCTGCGCGGACGCCCGCTGGTCGCCCACAGCCTGGCCGCCTTCGAGGCGTGTCCCGACGTCGGCTCCATCATCCTGGTTTGTTCCGGCGAGCGCATGGCGGAGTTCGAAAAAATCGCCGCTCCGTTCGGCAAGGTCCGCGAGGTGGTGGCGGGCGGAAGGGAACGGGTGCATTCCGTCCTGGCCGGGGTCAATGCCCTGGCGGACCGGGCTCCCGCGTTTGTCGCCGTGCACGACGGCGCCCGGCCGCTCATCACGCCGTCCGCCATATCCGCCTGTTACGCCGCGGCCCGGGAAGCCGGGGCCGCCGTCTGTGGGGAACCGGTCACCGACACCCTGCATCGTGCGGATCCGGACGGTTTCCTGAAGGAAACCGTCTCCCGCGAGCACCTCTGGCGCATGCAGACCCCGCAGATTGCCGAGACCGCGGTCCTGAGAACCCTGCTCCTCGGGGCCCGGGAGGCCGGGGAGGCCGTCACGGACGAAATTTCCCTTCTCCTCCGGGCGGGCCGGAAGGCCCGGGTGGTGGAAAATCCCGATTGGAACCTCAAGGTGACCTATCCCCGGGATCTCGCCCTGGCCGAGATGCTCCTGCAAAGCCGCGAGACGCGGTAATTTGCTTCCCGCTCTTTCCTTCCGCGACTTTTGGTGTTCATTAGGCGTCTCCCTTTATGAAATCCCAACTCACAACCCTTCCTTCAGGCCTTCGGATTGCGACCTGCGAAATGCCGCACGCCGAGACCGCGGCGCTTGGCATCTGGGCCGGGGTGGGGGGGCGTCATGAGCCGGCCCGACTCAACGGCATCTCCCATTTCATCGAACACATGCTCTTCAAGGGCACGGCCCGGCGTTCGGCGCGCCGGATCATGGAGGAGGTCGAGGGGGTCGGCGGCGACATGAACGCCTTCACGGCCGAGGAACGCACCTGTTATTACGCGGCGGCGGCTTCCGAATATTTTCCGAGGCTCTGTGACGTCCTGAGCGACCTGTATTTGAACCCGCGCTTCCACCCCGTCGACATCGAGCGCGAGCGCGGCGTGATCGGCGAGGAAATCCTCATGTACCGCGACGAACCCGCGTCGTATGTGCAGGAGGTTCTCAACGAAAATTTCTGGCCGAATCATGCACTGGGGCGTCCGCTCACCGGAACGGTGAAGACCATCGAACGCTTCACCCGGCAGGATTTTCTGGACTACCGCACGTCCCATTATCATGCGCAGACGACGGTGGTTTCCGCGGCGGGAAAAATCCGTCACGAGGAGGTGGTCGAACGGATGGCCGCGCTGCTGGAAACCATCCCCACCGGCCGCCGGGTACGGGCTTCGTCGGCACCTGAGCCGCAGGACACCCCCCGCATCGTGCTTGATCCGCGCGACACCCAGCAAACCCAGCTGGCCATGGGCGTGCCCGGAGCCAGCCATCACGATCCTCGGCGTTACGCGCTGCAGATTTTGCACACGATCCTCGGCGGCAACGCCAGTTCGCGGCTCTTCCAGGAACTCCGGGAAAAGCGCGGACTGTGTTATTCGGTGAGCACGCATCCGTCGTGTTTTGAGGACACCGGCATGCTGAACATTTCGCTCGGTCTCGACCGGCGCAACATCGAGAAATCCCTGCGCCTGATTCTCGCCGCCTTCGAGGAGGTGAAGGCCCGGCCGCCGCGTCCCGCCGAACTGAAGCGCGCCAAGGAATACGCCGTCGGCACCAGCCGGATGTCCCTGGAGCGCACCTCGAGCCAGAACATGCGCCTGGGCGGTTCGGTGTTGGTCTACGGCCAAATCGTCGATCCGGAGGAGGTTCATGCCAGGCTGCGGGCCGTCACCGCCGAGGAAGTGCAGGCGGCGGCCGTGGACTTCCTTGATCCCCGCCGGGCCACCGTCGCCATCGTCGGTCCGTCGCCGGAGGCCGCCGAGATCGAAAAAATCCTGCTGTCATGATCCGCGCCGGCGCCCTGTTTGACTGGGATGGGGTCGTGATCGACTCCTCGGAGAAACACGAAAGATCCTGGGAGCTCCTCTCCGCCGAAATCGGACGGCCGCTGCCGCCGGACCATTTTCTTCGCGGCTTTGGGCGGAAGAACCAGTTCATCATTCCGGAAATTCTGGGCTGGACCCACGACCCCGCCGAGATCCAGCGCCTTGCCGACCGCAAGGAGGAACTTTACCGCGAGCTGGTGCGGGAGAGCGGGGTGAAAATCCTTCCCGGTGCGCGCGAACTTCTGGCCGCGCTCCGCGAGGCGGGCATTCCGCGCGCCATCGGATCATCCACGCCCCGCGCCAATCTCGAGGCGATCTTTGCCTCGACCGGTCTCGACGAGTTTTTCGACGCCGTGGTGAGCGCCGAGGACGTGGTCCACGGCAAACCCGCGCCGGATGTCTTTTTGAAAGGGGCCGAACTCCTGCGCCTGCCGCCGGAACGCTGCGTGGTGTTTGAGGACGCGCTCTTTGGCATTGAAGCCGGCCATCGGGCCGGCATGAAGGTGATTGCCGTCGCCACGACGAATCCCATCGAACGCCTCCAGCACGCGGAACGAGCCGTACATTCGCTGGAGGAAATCCGGCCGGCGGATGTTCTTGCCCTGGTGGAGGGTGGTCCCACGCCGGCGGAGTGAGGCTCCGGAAAGACGGGGGCACTCCCTGGGGGCTTCGTAGGTGAGACTCAGAATGGTCACCTTGGCGTCCTGGCCGGTGTGGGCATTGGAGATTTTGGTTTCGATCCGAAACTCCCCGTCCTTGTTGGCGCCGATGCGGGCTGGTTGCGATTTGTCGATCCGGTTGATTTTTCTGGAGGCGGTTTCAATCCGAACCACGCAGTTTAAGAGATCGTATTTCGTCGGGTTGTACAGCCGCAGCGTAACATGGCCATCGGGTTGAAACCGGGGAGGCGCGACTTCGAGCAGGGAGGAGAAGGTGTTCCAAAGGACACCGGTCAGCAGGGTTCAATGTCTTTCGGAAGTGCACGTTTTCCGGGCCCGGCGACCGCGGGTCCGCCCGAACAGAGAGGGGAACACATCCGCCCGCAAATTGCTCGCCAGCGTTCCGGCCTGTGCGATCATGGGGGAAAGTGGTCCCGCCGTCGGAACCACGTAACAAAATTCCAACCGCAGCGCATTGATTCATGGCAGACCTCGGCAAATTCAATCACCTGACCATTCTCCGTCTGGACAGTCATGGTGCCCTTTTGGATGGAGGGCGGGACGGGGAGATTCTGCTGCCCCGCCGCTACGTTCCGGCGGGCGCCGCGCCGGGCCGGACCCTCGAGGTGTTTGTTTACCGCGATTCGGAGGACCGTCTGGTGGCGACGACCGAAAGGCCCCTGGCCCAGGTGGACGAGTTCGCCGTGCTGCGCGTCGTGGGTTTCCACGCCGACATCGGTGCCTTCCTCGACTGGGGACTGGCCAAGGATCTGCTGCTGCCGCGGCGGGAGCAGAGTTGTCCGCTGAAGCTGGGTCAAAAGGTGGCGGTGCGCGTTTTTGTCGATCCGCATTCACACCGCATCGTGGCGAGCATGAAACTGGGACGGTGGCTGGGGAAAAAGCCGCCGCGCTACCGGGTTTACCAGCGGGTGCATGCGCTGGTCGCCAATGAAACCCCGCTGGGCTACAACGCGATTGTCGCCGGCGCCCATCGCGGATTGTTTTACCGCGCCCAACTGGCCCGGCCGCTCCAGCCCGGCGAAACCGTCGAAGCCTATGTCATGGAGGTCCGCCCGGACGGTCATCTGGATCTTTCCCTGGAACCGCTCGGCTACAGCCGTGTCAAGCCGCTGGGCGAACGGATCGTGCAGGCCCTTGAGGAGGCGGGCGGCAGGCTGCCCTTTCACGACAAGAGCCCGCCCGAGGAAATCCGCGAGCGGTTTGGCGTCAGCAAGAAGGCCTTCAAACAGGCCCTGGGAACGCTCTATCGCGAAAAGGTGATCGACCTGGGAGAGACGGAAATCCGCCTTCTGCCCCAGGCTTCCAAGTCCGGCCGTCCGCGTTGACGCCGGAGCGGGGCGTCGGCGCCGTTTGCGAAACGTTGATCTTTTTCCGCGAACACCTCAGCATCGGGGCCGATGAAACTTGCTGTGCAGATTGCCGCCGCGCTCGGTTTTCTCGGCGTGGCCCTGGGGGCGTTCGGAGCCCACAAACTTCACGACGTTCTGGTGGCCAACAACAAGCTCACCGTCTGGCAGACCGCGGTGTTTTACCAACTGGTCCATGCCGTGGCCGCCTTGTGGGCCGCGGAACGCAATCCGACGGTCGCCTGGCTGTGGATCGCGGGCATCGTGCTCTTCTCGGGCTCGCTTTACGCGCTGTCCCTCGTGCACCTGAAATGGCTGGGACCCGTGACTCCGCTGGGCGGCCTGCTCTTCCTCGCCGGCTGGGCGGTGCTTGTTTTCAAACCCAAGATGTGACCGTGCGCGCCGCCGGGCGGTCTTTTTTCGTGCCGCCGGCCGGCGAACGGCCCGGCGCCCGGATCGTCGTGGCGCGCAGGGGGTGTCAGTTCACCACCGTGACCGGCGTGCCGAGCGGCGCGTGGGCCCAGAAGATTTTGACCATCTTTTCCGGCATGCGGATGCAGCCGTGACTGTCCGGCACCCCGGGCAGGAACCCCTGGTGCATGCCGATGCCGGTGTTGGTCAGGCGCATGAAATAGGGCATGGGCGCGCCGACGAACCTGGCTCCGGGCGGACACGGATCCTTCTTCACATCGACGTCCTTCTTGACCACCTGCCCGGAGGCGTCCACGTAATCGCCATAGAGGTTCGACCGGTGGTCGATGTTTTTCTGGATGATTTTGTAATTGCCGACCGGCGTGTCGAAGCCCTCGCGTCCGCTGGAAATGGCGGAAACGCCCACCAGCTTGCCGCCCTTGTAGAAGGAGGCCGTCTGCTTGGAGAGGCTGATCACGATGGAAGGCGCCCCTTCGACCCCGTCGCCGTCCCAATAGGACTTGCGCATGGCAAGACTTTCCTTCGTGGCCGGATCGATCACGGCGGAACCGGTCCCGAGATATTTGACGGAGCTGTTGTTCAGCCGGGTGTCATAATTGGCGCACGCCGCCAAAACGAGCACGCCGAAAAGCCCCGCACCGCGAAGAACCGCTTTTGTCATGCGCGGTAAAAGAGCAAACTTGGCAAAAAGGTCAAGTGGGACGGAAGAAAACGGGGCACAGTGCCCGCGGAAAGCCGGGAGGTCCGCTCATTCCTCCTCGTCCCCGCCCTCCTCGGAGCGCTCGTTCTGCTGTTCCTGCATGGCGCGGAGCACGTCGGACATGTCCTCGACTTCGTCCCACACATCCTGGCTCACATAAATGGGCGCCTTTTGCTGGGTGGCCATGGCAATGCAGTCGCTGGGCCGCGCGTCGAGCTCGATGATCTTGCGCTGCTGGAGTTCGTTTTCCACCGTGATGATGAGACGGCCGTAATAGGTGCCGCTCTTGAGGTCGTTGATGACAACGCGCTCGACCTTGGCGCCCACCGCGGAAAGCAGCAGGGCCATCAGATCGTGGGTGAGGGGACGCTCCTTGGAAATCCCGCTCATGAACATGTTGATGGCGCTGCCGACGCTGGGATCGACGTAAATGACAAAAACCTTTTCGTCATTCCCCACGAAGACCGCCACGCCGGCGTTGGTGGGGATCAGAGCTTTCACCTGGACGGGGATGACGGTCTTGCCCATGGACCGAGCGTATCAGGAATCCCCGTCCGTCGCAAATGACATCACCGACCGCCGCGCTGAATGTATTTGCGCGATAGGATGACATAACGCTCGGCCCACCGCCGGATGCCGGCGCGTTCCTCCGGGCTGAGCGTTTTTTTCACCGTGGCCGGGGAACCCAGCACGAGGGAACCCGGTGGAATGACGGTGCGCGGGGTGACGGTCGCATTGGCGCCGATGATGCACTGGTCGCCGATCTGCGCGCCGTCGAGAATGATGGCGCCCATGCCGACCAGCACCTCGTTGCCGATGGTGCAGGCATGCACGAGGGCCTTGTGTCCGATCGTCACCCATTCGCCGACGACGGCCGGAAGATCGTCCGCCACGTGAACCACGGAACCGTCCTGCACATTGGAATGCGCGCCGATGCGGATGGGGGCGATGTCCCCGCGCAGCGAGCATCCGGGCCACACGCTGACCTCCTCCCCAAGGGTCACGTCGCCCGTGATGAAGGCCCCGGGAGCGATGAAGGCGGAGGGCGCCACGCGCGGCGACCGGCCGAGAAAGGTGTCGATCTGTTCTTCAAAGGTCATGGGGGTATTCTAGCCGCCTTTCGCCGGCAGACAACGCGGCACAAGGAATGTTCAATTTTTTTTTCGTCTCTACAGTTGACAGAAGAAGGGATTCTTCGCATTCTCCGCCTCACCTTCGTTAGGTTAACTCCAGCTTTCTCCAAACTCCAATGAACAAAGTCGAACTTATCGCCGCCGTCCAAAAATCCCTCGGAACCAGTAAGGCCGATGCCGAGCGCGCTGTGAACGCCGTCATCGACAGCATCAAGGCGGGCGTTAAGAAAACCAAGAGCGTGCAGCTCATTGGTTTTGGAACTTTCAAAGTTGCTACCCGCAAGGCCCGCACCGGCGTCAACCCGAAGACCGGTCAGAAGATCAAGATCAAGGCGTCGAAGACCGTCAAATTCGTCGCTGGAAAATCCTTCAAGGCCATCGTGTAGGGATTTCCCCCCCGCACCGAGAAAACCCGTTTCGCCTCAAGGCAAAACGGGTTTTCTCATTTTTAGGCAAAATCTAAAAAATTTGCCTTGGGAACCGGAACCGGTGGCATTAGTTTTACTAATGTCATGAAGTCTCCCATCAAAGTCGCAGTGACCGGCGCCGCCGGTCAAATCGGATACGCTCTTCTTCCCCGCATTGCCTCCGGCGGAATGTTTGGACCGGACCAGCCGGTCATTCTCCAGTTGATCGAAGTCCCGGTCGAGAAGGCGATGAAAGCCCTCGAAGGGGTCGCGATGGAACTCGACGACTGTGCCTTTCCGCTGCTCAAGGGTATTGTTTTGACGGACGATCCGAAGGTGGGGTTTGCCGACGCGAACTGGTGTCTCCTCGTTGGAGCGAAGCCGCGCGGACCGGGCATGGAGCGGGCCGACCTCCTCAAGGACAACGGCCGGATCTTCACCGCGCAGGGAAAAATCATCGACGAGGTGGCCGCGGAGGACGCCCGGGTGGCGGTGGTGGGCAATCCCGCCAACACGAACTGCATGATTGCGGCCAGTCAGGCGAAGCGTCTGCCCGCCGAGCGTTTCACCGCCATGGTGCGACTTGACCAGAACCGCGCGCAGAGCCAGCTGGCCCGGAAGGCCGGCGTGGATCTCACCGAGGTCGAAAACATTTTCATTTACGGCAATCACAGCCCGACGATGTTCCCCGCCTTTGCCCAGGCGACAATTTCGGGCAAGCCGGCCGTCGAGGTCATCAACGATCTGGCCTGGCTGCAGGGACCGTTCTGCGAGACGGTCGGCAAGCGCGGAGCCGCCATCATTGCGGCGCGCGGCGCCTCCTCGGCCGCCTCGGCGGCGAGCGCGCTCGTCGATCATGTCCGCAGTCTGGTGACGCCCGGCGCGGTGCACTCCGTGGCGGTCAAGTCCAACGGCGCTTACGGTTTTGACCCGAACGTCTGGGCCGGCCTGCCGGTGCGCACGACGACTCCGGGCAGCTACGAAATCATCGAAGGAAACGCCATGGACGACTTTGCCAAGTCAAAGCTCGCCGCGACCAACAAGGAGTTGGTGGACGAGCGCGCCATGGTGGCGGAACTGCTCGGTTAATCGGGCGGGAATCCGAAGGAACCCCGGGCGGACATGCGCGCCGGCCGGGGGCTAGCGGGCTCCCCCGGAGGAGCCCGTCATTCGCCCCTTCACAAATTCCGCGATCCCGGCGATGTCCGCATCGCCGGGAGTGCGGCCGGGCGGCAGGTGTGGTGCGGCAAGGTCCTGCGGCCGGATTTCCCCTCCCTGCCAGATCCAGGCCGACGGGTTGAAGGGGCCCACCAGGCGCGGGTCGCTCCAGGTGTGAATGGAAAGCAGCGGCGAGCCGGTGGCTGCCGCGATGTGCATGGGGCCGCTGTCCACGCTGACCACAAAGCGCGCCCGGCGGATGAGCCAGATCATTTCGGCGATCGAGGTCCGGTTCAGTGCATCAATGGCATTTTCCGGCAGTCCCGGCGCGCTTCCCATTCCCGCCACCACCACGGTCAGGGGATGCAGGGCCCGGCACAGGGCGGCGACCTGGGGGGCGGTCAGCGACTTGCCTTTGCCGCGCGCGAAGGGGTGGATGAGCACGTAATTTTCCGGCACCCCGACCCGCTGGGGTTTCTGCCCGTCCGGCAGCCAGAATTCCGGATCCCGCACCGGCGGGAGGCCCAGGGTTTCCAGGCTGCGCAGATACCGGCGGACGGCGTGTTCGCCGGGTTGGACCGGGGTGATTTCGGAATGAAAAAAGCGCGCGCCTTCGCGGGCGTCGGCCAGCCCGATGATGCGTCCGGCCCCGCTCAGACGGGCCATCAGTCCGCTGCGCAGCAGTCCCTGCAGGTCAAGGGCGACGTCCGGCCGGAGGCGCCGCAGGCCGAAGGCCCAGGGCACGGAGGCGAGTTTTCCCCCAAGGCCGCGGAAACGTTGCCGCGGAAAGATCACCGTTTCGTCGAGGTACGGGTTGCCGGCGAGCAGCGGCTGCCAGCGTTCGTCGACGATCCAGGTCAGGCGAATGTGGGGCAGGGCGCGTTTGATTCCGGCCGCGCACGGCAGAGCGTGCAGGATGTCCCCGAACGAACCCGGTTTGATGAGGAGGAGGGAGTTCAGGGATTTCTCCGCAAGCGGGGAACGGTCCCGTGTGCCTGAGCGCCGTTCCTCCAAGACTATTTCCCGACCGCGAGGCGTTCGGCGAGTTTGCGCGGCAACCCGGCGTCGAGAATGGCCTGCTGGGCTCCGGCCAGGTCGTATTCCACGCGCCGCAACTTCACCTCGTTGGTGTTGGTGTCGTAGATGCAGTAGGCCGAGCGCCAGTCGGAGTCGCGGGGCTGGCCGACGCTGCCGACATTGATGAGGTAGCGCTTGCCCTGCTGCAAAACGAGGGTGTCGAGCGGGATGGTGCGCACACTGCCGTCGCGCACATAGGCCTTGGGAGAGTGCGTGTGGCCGATGAAACAGACGGTCGTGTGCTGGTAGCTGAAGCTGGCCGCGGCATCGAGCTGATTGAAGACGTAGCCCCATTTGTGCGGCGTATCCAGCGTGGCGTGGACGATGGTGAAATCCCGCACCTGGCGCTGCAGGCGCAGTGAGCGCAGCCATTCCTTGTCGGCCGGAGTCAGCTGCTCGCGGGTCCAGTTCATGGCCTCCTCCGCAAGCGGATTAAACCCCTCCTGGTCGCCCATCATGGAGGCCTGTTCGTCGTGGTTGCCCTTTACGACGGGGCACTCGAGGCTGCGGATGATTTCGATGCATTCCCGGGGGAAGGCATTGTATCCCACCACGTCGCCCATGCATACGTAGTGCGTGCAAAGCTGCTCCCGGGCATCGGCAAGAACGGCGTGCAGGGCATGAAGATTGGCGTGTATGTCGCCGAAGATCGCAAAACGCATTGAGTCAAGACTGGCTGGAGCTGGAATCTATCCGTTCGGCCGGGGGGACATCCAGTTTCTTTTCAAGTTCCTTCAGGGTGGAAATCAGGGTGGGTTTGTGGTGCTCGGGACTCTCGTCATAGAGCCGTTTCAGCAACTGATAGGCCTCGCGCTCGCGGCCCGGACATTTTGCCATTTCGTATCCGGCAAGCCGGGAGATGTAGAGCGGGGCGTCCGGAAACTCCGAGGCCTTGAGGTAGGCCTCGGCCGCGCCGCAATGGTCCTCCATCTTCTGCTGGAGAAGGTTGCCGAGGGCGGCATAGAGGACGTAGCTGTCGGGGTTGTTCTGGATGCCACGCTCGAGGTAATCCCGTCCGATCTTGAAAAACTGCCGTTGATTGCGGATGCGCAGCGCCTCGCTGGGTTGCTTGGGATCGTCGAGCGCCGCCTTGCTGGCATTCCAGGCCATGTGCCAGGCCGCCATGTCCCAGTACGTCAGGGAGCGCGGCTGGAGGGTGGTGACGGTATCAAACAATCCGGCCATCCGGCCCCATTCCGTGCGCTCCCACGCATTGTGGGCTTCGATCCAGAGATAGGCGGCGAGGGGGGAGCGGAAACCGCTCAGCGCGGCGATGAATCCCATCTGGCCCACCCGTTCGCGAAGGTTGAGGTCGAGCGCGGTCTGACGCAGCTTGGCCTGACGCTGGGCGGCGTCGAGGGCGTTTTCGAACGGCATTTTGACCGCCCCAAAAAGCGCGAGCAGAAGGATCGCAAGGACGCGCCGTTTCATCACAGTTCGCGGTTGGAGAAGACAAAGGAGGCGAGCACAAAATAGACCGCCACGTAAACCCATCCGAGGAAGAACGTCTTCAGGAAGATGGCCGTGGGAATGGCCGCCCCGGCGATGACATCGTCGGCAAGGTTGAAGGCCTGAAGGTCGGGAAAGAGGAGGGCGATGAGGCCGGTCAGGGGACGGGTCCAGAGTTGCATGTTGACCTTGTCCTGAAGCCAGTACTCCCGGGCGGTCGCCTGCAGGTTGCCGATGAAATAGACGGCGGCGCTGATCATCACGGTGAACAGCGTGCTTGTGGCAAAGGTCGAGATGAACAGGGTCATCGAGGCGAGCAGGGCCGACTTCACGAAGATGATCAGGATGCCGGGGACCAGGTTGGCATTGAAGGTGGCGTCCTTGATGGATTTCACCGCAAAGGCGAGATCCTCGCCGGACGCCGTGCTGCGCGCTTCGGCCAGGGCGGTTTGTTCACGCAGCCAGAGGACGACGCAGAACACGCCGCTCATGATCAGGACAAAAAGAAAGAGCAGGATGATGATGCCGGCCAGCTTGCCGGCCAGGTAGGCGAAGCGGGGAACCGGCTTGGCCAGCAGGGTGTAGATCGTCCGGTCCTCGGAATCCTTCGGCAGAAAGTTGGCGGTGGCCAGGATGGCGAGCAGCGAGGTGAAGATCGCCATCGCGCCCAGACACACATCCTTGATCATTTGAAACTGCGCCTCGACCCGGAGTTCCGCCATGAAGGCCGAACTGCCGATGGCAACCAGGGCGAAGATGAGGATGATGTAAAAGACCTTCTGTCGAACCAGTTCAGTGAAGGTGTTGCGGGCGATGGTGGCAATACGGGTGAACATGGTGGGTCAACGGGAGGAGAATCTCACAAATGGCGGCGTTTGGCAGGACGTTTTTTTCCGGGAACAGGGAAATGGGTGCCCACGTCCCGGCCTTCGATGGCGGCGGTGATCTGTCCCGGTTTGCGTCCGTCGAGGATCCAGGTCGGGATGCCGTGGCGGACGGCGAGATCCACCGCCTGGAGCTTGGCCCGCATGCCCCCGACGGACATCTCGCCCTTGTCGGGACGGACGTACTGAAAAACCTCCCCGACGTTCCTGGCGACCGGGATGCGGTTTCCCTCGGAATCGGCGAGTCCGTCGGCGGAGGTGAGCAGCAGAAGCCGGTCGGCCTCCACCAACTGCGCCACCTCGGCGGACAGCCGGTCGTTGTCCCCGAAACGGATTTCCTCGAGGGCCACGGAGTCGTTTTCGTTGATGATGGGAATCACATCCCGCGCCTGGGTCAGACGGTCGAGGGTGTTGCGCGCGTTCTGGCGGCGCATGCGGCTGTCGATGTCGTCATGCGTCAGCAGCAGCTGGGCGACCCGAAGGCCGTGCCGGCGAAACGACGTGGCATACAGACGCATCAGTTCGGGCTGTCCGGCCGCCGCGCAGGCCTGCTTGCCGGGAAGGTCCTCGGGGCGCTTGGTCAGTCCGAGGACGTGGACCCCCGCCGCGATGGCGGCGCTGCTCACCACCACGCAGGAATGACCGGCCCGGACCAGGCCGGCGATTTCCGCGCAGAAGCGACGGATTTGTCCGGCGTCCAGTGCGCTGCCTGCCGAACGGGAAAGAACGCCGGTGCCGAATTTCAGTACGATGCGAGACATGAAGGAGAAAGTGTCCAGTGAAAGGGAAAGAAAAGGGAGGATCAAGTCCCGTTGCGTCCGTCGCGGAAAACGGGGGTGTCCAAAGGTGATGGGAGGGAACGATTTGCTTTGCCATCGGGGCGGGCGTGCTTCTAAAAGCCTCGCCATGTTCCCGGCGTTTGCATTTCGTAACTGGTTTGGAAAAATCAAGGGCGGCGTGGCGATGGTCCTGGCGGGAATGGTTCCGATGGTCCTGTCCGCCCAGGAGACCCAATGGCTGGTCGATGAGATCGGTCCCTGGTCCGAAAACCTCTACTAGAGCAATGGCGTGCCCGCTCCGGAGACCACGGCCATCATCACCAACGGCGGCACAGCCACCCTGGGTGACGATCTGTTTGCCGGGCACTACCAAACCTTGTTGCTGGGCACCGGGGGAGGACAGGCGGGCACGGTGATGCTTTCCGCCGGGTCCCTCAACGGAGCCACGGCCCGTCTGGGCCAGGTCGCGGGAAGCACCGGTTCCGTGGTGGTCTCGGGAGGTGCCTGGAACAACG